>JACLAC010014889.1_pt1 | contig 48232 bp, 45 predicted proteins | sample 8027881 | NCBI WGS metagenome assembly JACLAC01 (sample SAMN15725517, study PRJNA655200) | protist metagenome | isolation source: fluorescence activated cell sorting (FACS) single amplified genomes of... | place: Spain: Blaines Bay Microbial Observatory, Mediterranean Sea | collected 2016-01-19 | reverse complement strand
AACATCCAAGGAACAAGCCAACTAGACTGCCAAGAATCGCAGAGATGTTCGTAGGCTGTGCATCACGATTGGAGAGCGTCGCGCGGACAAGCCGCAACCCACCGACAACAAGAGTGCAAAGGAGAATAGCCATGCCCAAAAAGAAGAAGAGGATGCCTTCCTTGCCTCGCGTGGAAAAAGCCCATGTGAGCAGGGCAACTGCGACGCACAATAGCGCGAGAAAGAACAGTCTCCTCATAGGAACAGTCTCCTCATAGGAACAGTCTCCTCATAGGAACAGTCGCCGCTGGGTTGACTGTATAACGACGGTGGTAACGGGGCCGCTCCCAAAATAGTACGATTTCAAAACCTGCGTGATCAGCGGTTCCGGTTCACCGATTGGTTAGGCGTTACATTCTGGCTGGCTACCAGCTGCGATGCCAATGATACCATGCGCCGGTAATGTAATGGTAAGTATTCTCGCCGGCACGAGGCGGAATAGAGACTGGAGAGAAAGTAAAGCCGGCCTCACTGAGGAATCCTGATGCGGTGATGATGCGGACAACGCCATCTTGCTGCAACGCTGTTTCGGCGACACGGAAAAAGCTGACTCAGTGCTTTGGGGTGTTGTCACCATGTGGCTGCACGCGCCCGGCGACAACATCGGCAGCCACCAGCTCACGAATCGAGCTGACCTCGGCAGGCATCAGTTGCTGTGGCGATGTCTGCGGGCCGGAGTCCGCGTCATCGAGACCACATTCATCTCTGGTCCAGGTATGGAGTCGTCCGTTACTCAATCCGATGACTCGCAGAACCGCTCGCAGCGTGAAATGGACACGCGTCTGTTTGATGGCCCGCAGCACTCGCCGTTTAATCTGTTCGGCGACGAGAACCCGCGAGAAAATGTACCAAATGAATCAGAGCAGTCTGCCTCGCTGTGAGTCAGAATCTTCGTCAGCGTGTCCTGGTGAATGCCGTACTCGACACACGCAGCACGCTTGCCCAGTCCGCCATTCAGAACGTGACGACGATTCTCAATCCACTGATCCATGTCGGTGGACACCCTTGTCCCTCGCGACAAGCCAATTCAGAGGATTTTGGAAATTCTGAGATGTCTTCTGCAGGTGATCAGCTGGTCGCACCGCCTTTCATCCGTCGGCCACATACCGCCCGACGCTACGTTTTCCGCCCGGCGTCTACAGATGGCAGGACCCGCCAGATGGCAGGACCCGACGAATCGCTGCAATCCTTGTCGCAAGTTCGCTCATCACAAAAGACATTTTCTTCGCATTTTCACTTCTGATGCCACAACAGGCCACGCATCCGCAGTCACTTTTAGATGTATATGACAGCAAAGACCAACGGGGCGGTTCCTAAATCACCGATCCGTTGACAAGGGATGGGTCCCGTCATCGCGCCCAGCGGTTCGAAGAACTCCGCATCTTCTAACGCATCGTTTCTTTTGCATTCAATCACGTGGACACCATGGTACTCACCGCCCCGGCCGACAACATCGACAACCATGTTCTGGTTGAATCTCGTTCGGGCCAATCAAACAGAATCGAACCAGCAGCTGACAACTTTCATGTACTGTGTGCTTTCACCGTCTTGCTGTCGGCGTTTCTTGTGTTTCAGGTTCAGCCGATTGTCAGCAAGATGATCCTGCCATGGTTTGGCGGGGGTGCATCCGTATGGACGACATGCCTCCTGTTCTTTCAGTTGGTCCTTCTGGCAGGCTACGGTTACGCGTTCGCTTTGAATCGACTTCTTTCAATGCGGCAACAAGCCGTCGTTCATCTTATTCTGGTTTCCGCGACTCTGCTGTTACTTCCAATTACACCACACGACATCTGGAAACCGATCGACGGATCTAACCCAACGCAACGTATTCTGCTGCTGCTGCTGGCAAATGTCGGACTGCCGTATTTTCTGTTGTCGGCCACGGCGCCGCTATTGCAATCATGGTTCGCACAGATGTGCCTTGGGCGCACACCGTATCGGCTCTATGCATTGTCGAACGCTGGCTCGCTGACCGCACTGATAAGCTACCCATTCGTTGTCGAGCCAATGTTGCCAACTACTACCCAGGGGAGTCTGTGGTCAACAGGTTTCGTTATATTTGCAGTATTGTGTGGTGGCTTGACAAGCCGTATCTGGAAGAGCGTACGAGGCCAACACCAATCAGACAAACCCGGTTCATGGGAGATTCGCTCTCCGGACGATTCACTTACCACACTGGAAGATGCCGAAGCCACAATCTCGACTCTCAGTCAACCCAGTGGCAGCACAGCGCTGAGCCAGCCACGGCAGAGTTCGGCGGCATCACAATGGCTGATCTGGATGGGATTCTCTGCCTTTGGTTCACTTACTCTGCTTTCCGTGACAAACCACATTAGCCAGGAAATGACTGTGTCGCCAATGCTGTGGGTTTTCCCCCTGAGCATCTACCTGTTGACGTTCATCATCAGCTTCGATCGGCCACAATGGTTTGCACCACGATGGTGGGCGATCGCGGCTGCAATCGCTATTACGGCAACGGCATTCTTTCGCAGCGATCATCTGGCAGTTTTCGACAGTGTCCTGGAAGGCGTTGGAGTCACACTTGACGATTTCGAGGATGACATTGTCATCGATACGGTTTTATATCTGTCATCGCTGTTTCTGGTTTGCATGCTCTGTCATGGAAGCCTTGTAAGCAGAAAGCCACCAGCCAGTCAGCTGACATCTTTTTATCTTGCAATGGCGACCGGAGGCGCTGTTGGCGGGCTGTTTGTGACTCTGGTGTGCCCGTGGCTTTTCTCGTCCTTCATTGAGACTGAGTTGACACTTGTCATCGGTTTTCTACTGGCCGTCTGGCTGGTAGTGACGGACGGCAGCGAACGATGGAAAAACTGGAAACGTGCCGTATGTACCATATCAATTGGAACTGTGCTTCCTGTTCTGTGGTTGATCGAATCATCGTCTTTTGAGACAGGAAACGAAGATACTCTCGTTCAATACCGCAATTTCTATGGTGTACTACAGGTCGATCTTTGCGATGAGGGTACGCCTGACAGCCTTGGAATGGCGTTGTACCACGGTCGTACTCAGCACGGCTTTCAATATTTGAGCAGGAAGCTCCAAAACGAACCGACGACTTACTATGACCGTGAAAGTGGCGTCGGCATCACCCTGGCTCATTTGTCGGAGCAGAAATCGATCAAGGTCGGAGTGGTTGGACTTGGAGTCGGCACACTGGCCGCCTACGCAAGTGAGCGAGACTCGTATCACTTCTACGAAATTAACCGGGACATAGTGAAGGTTGCTCGGGAAAACTTTTACTATCTGAAGAACTGCAAGGGCGCGACGACGATCACGCTCGGCGACGCTCGCATTTCCCTGGAGCGGCAGCCGGTTCAGGAATTTGATGTCATGGTGCTGGACGCCTTCAGCGGTGACGCAATCCCAATGCACCTTCTGACCGTGAATGCTTTTGCACTCTACCAGCAACATTTGAAATCCAACGGAGTGATTGCGGTTCACATCAGCAATCGCTACCTCGATCTGTTCCCGGTCGTGGCTGGAGCTGCGGAACGGTATGGTATGAATGTTTTGTGCGTGGAAACAGATTACGATGAGACGATCGCCAAGGGATCTTCGCAGTGGCTGCTGTTGACGTGCAACGATGAGTTCATCAATGACGACGCTATCACTCAGTATGTGACACCAAACGAAGAGTACACTTCAAGTCGAATTGTCTGGACAGATCAGTACAGCAATCTGCTTGAAGTACTGCAGTGAGTCGGTCCCGTGGCTCAGCATGATTCTAGTGCTGCGTCAGGTCGACCTTGACGCACCAGTCGACCTTCGCGCAGCAATAGTGACGTATATATCCGATCCATCCATTTATCGGTGAACGACGGCGTTGTGCCGCTGAAGTTCATGTTGACTGCATGAATGAAAGCAGAAGTAGTGGTACGTTGGGGGAGTAGCGGCGGATGTTTGCTCGTGACGCTATTCTGCGCCTACGGCTTTGTCGCGAGTGGCGAACTCCAGGGCAACAGAGAACTGCTCTGGAAGACGGGTTATGCTGTCGCTGGCGCAGTTAGTTTTTTTGCGCTCTGTGGCAAGGGAAAGTGACTATCGGTGTGATCAGCCCTTCCGTACATGCCTCGCCGTTTTCGATAGCGACCATGACGCAGGAACGATCGGAAATGGCTACGGTATTTGCAGGTCTCCCTCCAGCGGTAGATCGTCTGATACGAAACACGTCGACATCGTGTCCTGCGGCAGGTGCTGGCACGGCCACGGTTGCTGTCGCAGACACGGTTGCTGATGAAAAAGAAAAAAAGTGACCCAGGTCAAGTGTGTTGTCGCTGGTAAGGAAATCGATCTTGCCAAAGCTGTTGCAGTGAAATACCGCGGAGCGAGTGCTTACGTCTGCTGTAATAACTGCAAAGGAAAATTTGAGAAAGATTCCACACCATTTGCCACTAAAGCCAATCACCAGCTGTTCCAGACGGCGCAGGCAAAACAGGTCAAGTGTCCGATTGCCGGTCGTAAGGCAGATCCGTCGAAGTCCGTCAGGATCGGCGGTGTCTCCGTCGCTTTCTGCTGTGATAACTGCAAGGGCAAAGCGTCCAGGTTAAAAGGGGATGCCCAGCTCGCTGTAGCATTTGCAGACAAAGCTTTCGATAAGGGTTTCGAGGTCAAAAAGAAGAGCAGGAAATAGTCCATTCTGCGGAACGTATTTCCTGCGCCATGCGAACGGGCGTCCGATTGATGCGGACGCCCGTTTTGCGTTGAGGCGACCTGCCTGCGACACCCTGTACGGGATGCAGAACCGCATGTTACTGAGTCCGGAACGCGGAATCTTTGACGGAATTTGGAAGTAACGATTTTACGTGTTTTGATGGATGGTGTGCCGCGATTTCGAATGTTCAGGGTGCAGTTTAACAGGAAAAACTTCGCCGCCAGGCTCCTCGTACTAGCTTCAGGAGGGCGACAATTCAGGACGACATGTGACGGAGTGCATATCGAGACCGGACAGGCAGGATTGCCGACGGAGAGGCAACGAGTCCCTGACGCTCCGACAATTGCCACGACGGGCTGGAAGTATTAATGGCTGTTTTCAGACATGTATTCAGAAACTGGTCTGCGATCCACGTCCGTTGGACGAGCCTGATTTGTCTGACGCTGTGCGGCGTACTGGTCTATGGCGGATTTGGGTGGAATTCGGAAGCTGGATTTCACGAATTCTGTGAAGATGCAGTCGTCGTCCAGTATTCGACAATCCAGCGCAGAAATGCGCAGGAAAAACAGGAACGTGAAGATCAGGAGAATGAGAATCGCCGGCAAAAACACCTGAAGGCTGACCAGGAAACGCTCCAGGAGCGTCTCAAGTGGACACGTGTCATTTCAGATGTCCATCCTCCGTCAGAAGGTCCGCTCCGCCGTGCCGTGACGGATGTCGGTGCCACACATGCCGTGGCGCACGAAAAAGCACAGTTCTGGTCTTTTCAGCCGTTGAATCGCCCGACGCCGCCACACGTACAGTCGACCACATGGCTGCGTAATCCGATCGATCGCTTCATCGCTGCACAACTTGAGCGGCTCGGGCTCGAACCGAATCAGGAAGCTGAACGTCAGGTTCTCTGTCGCCGGCTGTGGTACGGTCTGGTCGGACACGCTCCACCGCCGGAAGAGGTCATGGGATATGCGGCCGATGACAGGGCAATGGCGTATGAGCGACTTGTCAGTCGCCTGCTCTCGAATCCGGGATTCGGAGAACACTGGGCACGGATGTGGCTGGACCTTGCCAGATACGCTGACAGCAATGGCTATGAAGAGGACGAACTGCGTCCTCACGCTTATCCGTATCGCGATTTTGTGATCTGGGCTATGAACCAGGACCTGTCGTTTGACCGATTCATTCGCTGGCAGATTGCTGGAGATTTGATCGAACCGGACAACCCGCTGGCAGTTGCAGCCACCGGTTTTTTTACTGCTGCCCCGTATAACACGTTTTTTCCTCAGGAAGCAGAACGGTTTACCGAGTTGGATGACATGGTCTCAACGATGACCAGTTCGATGCTTGGTCTGAGTGTCGGCTGTGCCCGGTGCCATGACCATAAACACGATCCCATTCCCACGCGTGACTACTACGGCCTGATTGCCGTGTTCATCAATACTCGACGGACTCACAGCTACCTGATTCCAGATGGCGGGCAGGATTATCGTATTCTGGCGGATCCAGTGAATAAACGGCTGGAAGAAGTCAAACAGATTCGAACGGCATGGATCAAAGAAAATAATATTCAGGAACTGGAAGGTTTTACGGAGGAAGAAAAAGATCTGCTCCGTCAACCGATTGATCCAGACAACATGGAGCAGGAACGACTTATTTCTTTGTGCGAGCGTTGTCTCCTGATCATGGATGATCAGATAGACGATGAGATAGACGCGCTTCCGCAGGATGAAACGCGATTTGCGCAGTTACTGGATGAGATTGAGGGCCTTGAAGCAAATCTGCCTCCCCGTCCACCCATGGGACTGACTCTGTCAGGAGGAGCTGCAACCCAGACGCCGATATTGATTGGCGGCGACCTCAGACGCAGGGACGGAGAAGTGGAGTCCGGATTTGTTACGGCGGTGACCAGTGGAGTTCCAGTCTGGGAGAACGGCGCCTGGGAAGCGTGGGATGAATCGCCTGCGGAAGATTCAGCAAGTGTTCCGCGCCGGGCGCTGGCTCGATGGATGACGGATACCCAGCGTGGCCCTGGACCACTTCTGGCTCGTGTGATTGTGAATCGATTGTGGCAGCAGCATTTCGGGCAGGGACTGGTGCGTACGACAAATGATTTTGGCCAGCAGGGGGAGCTGCCGTCTCATCCATTGCTGCTGGAGTGGCTGGCATGCGAGCTTATGGACAACAACTGGAGCCTGAAACACATCCATCGGTTAATCGTCACCAGTGCCACATATCGACTGGACGCGGGTGCCGATCCGGACAGCTTGCGAATCGATCCGGAGAATCGATTTCTCAGCAGACGCCGTCCGCGGAGGATTACTGCGGAGATGATGTGGGATACGCTGCATCTGGCCGGAGGCAATCTGCCTGTGGTGATGTATGGTCCGGGCATCCAGCCTCCGATTTGCCGGGAAGCAGTTTTCAACACACAGAAAGAGGCGGAAGAGACCTGGCCGATTCGGACTGATGAGGATCGATCGACTCTGTGGCGACGCGGCATTTATGTCATGCTCAAACGCACGATTCCTGTACCGATTATGCAGCTGTTTGATGCTCCAGCCGGAAGTTTTTCCTGCGGAAAACGCAAAATTACAACAGTGCCGACACAGGCTCTGGCGTTGTGGCATTCGGAATTACTGCGACGACAGGCCCGCCGCATGGCTGAACGTGCAGTTGCAGAGGTGGGGGCGATTACTGTGGCTGAAATGGACATCCGGGAATTCATCGAACGGGTGTATGTCATCGCGTTCAGCCGGAAACCGGATCGAGAAGAACTGGTTACGGGCGTTGAGTTCCTTCAGGAAATAGACGATGCAGACAATGCCGTTCCAAAAATGCAGAAGCTGGCCGACTTCTGTCACGTGATGTTTCTTACCAACGAATTTCTCTACGTTGATTAAGGAGTGATTACGATGATGCAACGTGGTTCTGCGACCCGGCAGCGAAGTGTGTTAATGCCAACTCGGCGCGAGTTTCTCTCTCGTACAGGCGGAGGATGTGGTCTGCTGGCACTGGCTTCGCTGCTGCAGGAAGAGCAGCACAGCCGCGCCGGAGATTCCACAGGGAAAAGTGGAGCGGGGCAGACGAAGTCTGTGATCTGGCTGTTTATGAATGGAGGGCCATCAGGCATCGACCTGTTCGATCATAAGCCCGACCTGAAGAAATGGGATGGAAAGTCATTTCCAGGCAAAATTGAAACACTGTTTCCGCATCCAGGCCCAGTGATGCAGTCTCCGTACAGGTTCAGGAAACATGGCGAGAGCGGAGCGACGGTCTCGGAAGTCTATCCACACCTTGCACGCCACGTAGACAAACTGACGTTTCTGAAGGCCTGTCGTTCGGATGCTCAGAATCATGTTCCCGCGTGTTATATGGTGAATTCCGGAGTCATACGGGTCGGAGCTCCCTGTGTTGGCTCCTGGATGACATATGGCCTGGGACGCTCCAGCAGAGATCTGCCAGGTTTTGTTGTGATGCATGATCCACGGAGCGCACCCGAAGGAGGAGCCAACCTGTGGGATACAGGTTTTTTGCCTGGTGAGAATCAGGGTGTGATGTTTCGACCTTCGGCACATCCGATCCTGTACCTGAAGAGACCGGCTGAACTGTCCCGGTCAGCGCAGGCAGCTCAGTTGAATCTGCTCAGGCAATTGAATGGAAGGCATTCTGCACAGCACCCGGCCGAGCCCCAGTTGCAGGCTCGCATTGAAAGTTTTGAAACAGCATTCCGGATGCAGTCTTCAGCCGGACGCGTGGTTGATGTTTCGCAGGAGAGCCGGCTGACTCAAAGTCTGTATGGGCTGGATGATCCTGAGTGCCGGGCATTTGGACATCAGTTGCTGATGGCGCGGCGGATGGTTGAGGACGGTGTGCGATTTATTCAGATCTATCATGGTGGCTGGAAAGCTAACTGGGATCATCATGCAAACCTGGCTGAAGATCATCGTCAGCGCTGCTCTGAAACGGATAAGCCGATTGCGGGGCTGCTGGCGGATCTGCAGCAGCGTGGCCTGCTGGATTCGACACTGGTGGTCTGGGGAGGCGAGTTCGGACGCACACCGACGTCTCAGGATCGTGATGGGCGTGACCACAACCCGTTTGGCTTCACCATGTGGCTGGCTGGCGGTGGCGCCCGTCCCGGGTTTACCTACGGAAAGACTGACGAGTTTGGTTACAGGCCGGTCGAAAATTCGGTCAGTATGCATGACCTGCATGCGACAATTCTGCATCTTGCAGGGTTGGATCATGACAACCTGACATTCTTCCATGACGGTCGTGAGCAGAGCCTGACTAACAATCGTGGCTCGGTCATTCATGACATTGTTGCCTGACTGAACTCCGGACGAACCGAAGTTGTGGCTGCATTCAGGCCTGCCCTGCAGTCTGCGCTGGCTGTACCTGTGGACTGCATCTGCCCCGTCGTGTACTCCGGGGAAGGTGTGGATACGGGGCAGGTGTGGATACGGGGCAGTAAACAATGCCAGAGAGTCACGTTATTACGATTTTGTACTGGGAAGCTGAACTGACATGCTCATTCGGCTTTCGAATTCGCGGTCAAGGCCGGAATTTGTGACCTATGTATTAAGATACGGGGCGTTATTGCGGAAGTCTGTTGACTTTGGGACTCAGATCATAAAGCGACAGACCTGTGCTCCACCGGGTGAAGCTCAGGCCTCATCAAAAAGCAGGAAATCACATTGTGAGAACTCGCCAACAACTGATGAACTGGCTTTCCGCGTGGAAAGGTGAGCGCAAAGGTGCGGCCCTGGTGGAATTCGCCCTGGTGCTGCCGGTGTTTTTACTGTTGATTTTTGGCGGTCTTGAGATGGGCCGGGCCGTCATGGTCAAGCACATTCTTGAAGAGGCTGCCCGCGCGGGTTGTCGTGTCGCATCAATGCAGGGGGCGACGACAAACGATGTTAAAAGTGTTGTGAATCAGGCGCTCGAAAAAGCCGGACTGGCGGGATACCAGATTGCAGTGTCGCCGTCGCCACCGCGATTAGCCGAGCATCTGGATGCTGTATCAGTCACGATTACGGTCCCGCACTCCGAAGTGGCGTGGTTGCCGTCTCCCAGATTTATGGGAAACAAGAGCCTGGCTGGCGTCTGCATCATGCCGGCTGTCAGAGATGCCGGAGATGACAACGGGGATGTAGGTGATCCACCGTCGAAGAAAAATGATCCGCCGTCGAAGAAGAACAAGAAAAGCGGCGGTAAGAAGAACAAGAAGAGTAAGAAGAAGAAGTCGAGTTCAGACGATGATGATGATGGTGGTTCCGACGACGACGACGACGACTAGTTGTTGTGATCAGCCTGGTCCCTTGAGAGAATTCTGCCGATGGCCTGCAGGCAAACAGAGTTGTATCCGGCGTATGCCGGCAGCAAAGCAAGACGTGGATCAATGGCGGTGTTGTGCGCCGTCCTGCTGATCCCGATCATGGCGTTTGCTGCTTTCTCTGTGGACCTGGGTTTCATCTCGATGGTGAAATCGCAATTGCAGAATGCAGCGGATTCTGCAGCGATGGCTGGGGTGGCTGTGCTCGCAAATACGAATAATGATGAAGAAGGTCGCGAAGCTCAGGCGCGGCTCTGGGCACGGGAATTTGCAGAACGGAATCAGCCTGCGCACGGAAATGTGCTTGTTGATGCGGATATTATTCTGGGAAGATGGAGTACAACGGCAGGTGCTTTTTCAGTGATACAGGGCGGCGAAAAACCGAATGCTGTCCGCGTTGTTACGCGACGCTCCCAGGCGGAAGGTAATCCGGTGCCTCTTTTCTTTGGAACCGTTCTGGGGTTCGATGATGTCGATTTAACGGCCGAGTCGATTGCCAAAACCGGCGAAGATGATCCTCGTGATATCATCCTGGTCCTGGATTGTTCCGGTTCCATGGGTCAGAACAATCGAATGACCTACACCAAGGCGGCTGCCTACGCTCTGGCGGATGAACTGCTGACGACCGATCGCCTGGGACTGGTGGTTTACAGCTACCCTCAGGGTGGAAATGAGACTGGCCATCTCGAACGTGTGATGAGACTGAACCATGCACCTGTCCTCGACAGGATCCCTCAACTGTCGCCGGGAATGTATGCTCCCTGGACCAATATTGCCGGTGGAATGCGTGTGGCCATCGATGAGTTTGACGCCAATCGCCGTTCACTGTCACCGGAAAGTGTTGCGAAAGTGATGGTCCTGATGACCGACGGTCAGGCCAACCGCTCAGAGGCCCCGGGAACAACACCAACCAATTCCATACAGCACTATGCTCAGGTTGCGCTTTCAAAAAATATTGAGATTCACTCGGTCACGCTCGGCAGCGGAGCTGATCAGCAGCACGTCCGTGAGGCCGCAGAGCTAACTGGTGGAAGTTATCACCACGTGGGAGATGGAGATTTCCAGGCTTTGATCGAAGCATTCCGAAAGATTGGGAATGGCAGTGGAATCGTCCGCATTGTCCAGTAGTTCGGGCTCTGTGTCCGAGTCGCCTGATCGAGGTGGGGACGCCGCAGGCAGTCGAATTTCTGCAATCAGAAGACGACTGAGCGCGTCGGTCGACATTGCTCCACTGGTTTATATTCGTGTTGTGTTTGGCGCAGCCCTGTTCTGGGAAGTCTGCCGCTTTTTCGAACATGGATGGATTGACCAGTACTATGTCGAACCGGTGTTCTTTTTCAAATACATCGGGTTCGAGTGGGTTAGTCCATGGCCGGGCTTCGGAATGGATCTGCATTTTGCAATCCTCGGCCTGCTGGCTGTCTACATCATGCTGGGATTGCTGTATCGCATGACCTCCATGCTCTTCTGTCTGGGTTTTACCTATGTCTTTCTACTGGATCAGACCAACTATTTGAATCACTTTTACCTGATCTGTCTGATCAGTCTGTTAATGGCCTGCCTGCCTGCTCACCGGAGTTTTTCTCTCGATGTCTGGCGAAGACCCGAATTGAAGATGCGGACGATACCGGTGTGGAATCTGTGGCTACTGCGATTCCAGTTGTCCGTTCCTTACGTTTACGGTGGAATTGCAAAACTGAATGCTGACTGGCTGCACGGCGAGCCCATGCGGACCTGGCTCGCGGAACGGACTGACTTTCCGCTCGTGGGTGTGTATTTCAGCGAAGAATGGGTCGTCTACGCTTTCAGCTACGGTGGATTGCTGTTTGATCTGCTGATTGTGCCGCTCCTGCTGATCCCCAGGACGCGCGTCTTCGGGTTTATCTGGCTGATTGCTTTCCACATGCTCAACATGACTCTGTTCAGCATTGGAATTTTCCCCTGGTTCATGGTGTTGACTGCTCCCGTGTTTCTGCCACCCGACTGGATACAGCGGTGTACTGCCCGGTTCCGGCCGGTTGTTGAATTCTCTCTACGGACTGTCCATGTGGCCGGTCCTGTTCCTCAACCGTCTGTTCCCTTACGAATTCTGGTTGTGTTCATCGTGTTTCAGTTGCTGTTCCCACTACGCCATTTTCTTTATCCGGGTGATCCCAACTGGACAGAAGAAGGGCATCGCTTTGCCTGGCATATGAAATTGCGGACCAAGGACTCCGATGCGCAATTCAGACTCATCGACAAACGGACCGGGGATACGCAGATCGTGTTTCCGGAAGATTATCTGACCGATCGACAGGTCAGAAAAATGTCGGGACGGCCCGATATGCTTCTGCAGTTCAGCCATTTTCTGCGCGATGAGTGCATGGCAAAGCAAAATCGAAATGTGGAGGTCTATGCTGACGTATTCAGTGCGCTGAACGGCAGGTCGCCGACACCACTTGTCGATACCAGCGTAGACCTCGCAAGTCGGCAGCGAACGCTCCGTCCTGTCGACTGGGTTTTGAAGGAAAACCTTACCGTCAGTGCGGGATTGCGCTGAAGTCTCAGGCGGGGATCATGCTGTAAGGGGACCGGGCGAAAGCCTGTCGTCGCAGGAGTGTGCCAGCAGATCGCATCGGCCGAGCAGGAGTCAGGATGTGCAGATACCCGACAGGATGAGTCTCATCGAGGTGTCGGCACCGGTCTGTCAGACCGGGACAGATTACTGAAATTTACGCAGGGCGTAGCTGGCACCACGGAAGGCTGAGAGATTTTTCCGGCCAGTGGCCAGTGCCTGCTGATAACCGGTCGCAGCTTGTTGCTGCTGGCCACAACGCAGGTGATGCTCGGCGATAAAGAAACGCGCTTCGCACAACTGGGCCGTTTGAATCCGGAGCTCAGTACGATCCACACGCTTCAGCAGTTCATCCGCAGTGATGTCCCCCACGTGGAACAGGATCAGATGGTCAATCCAGTTCTGTTGTGCGGCCGATTTCTGACGCCTTGAAGCCCCTTGCCCCCTTCACCATCGCCACACACCTGACTCGTGATGGTGCAGGACGATAGAGGCGACGCCCCTTTTGTCCGAACCTGAGCTGAAATCACCTACGTTGCACTGCAGATGTGAATTCACGAGTCAATTTGATCGTTCATATGGTGATAAAAGGGATCACCGGCTGACAGGTTATCGTCATCCGGCTCTTTGTTTCGGTTGGATGCGGCTTTAGCCGATATCGCCCTGCCCGTTTGAACCTGAGCTGGCACGGTTTACTAGTCCCTCGTCTGCTCTTTTTCTTTGATCCGTTCCGAGGTGCGCGAACTAAAGCTCGATGTGGCAGTGCGAGCACACCTGGCGTGAGGCCTCGGTTTCTTTACCGCAGCTGGGGCAGTTAAGCGTCACTCCGGCAGCCACCTGGGGAGTTGAAGCTCCCATGCTGCTGCCTCCGCCGCGTCTGCCGCGAAACGCGGCGGCGATCCCGCCCACGACAAGAAGGACGATGATGACTTCCACAAATCCAAGTGCAAATCCCATCGCAAATCCTGTGCTGTCTATTCAAGGCGTCTAAGAACCGCGCCATCGAAAATCGGAACATAAGTCTGCGTGGATGCGACGTAAGATTCAAGGAAGCCTGGGCTTGCCTCCACTCAGATCACCATGCGCGACAATTCGCGACAGAGAAAATTAAAAAGCAGCGATTTTCATCAGAGGGCTGATCCGGCGCAGCGTCGCCGCGTCTTTGGCTTACAAAAAAATCATCAGCACCACGGTGATGCTGATGATTTAAATATTCTGGAGATTTTGGGTGTTCAATCGGTGATTGAGCCTGGAAACAGAGTTTCAGGCACAAAGCCCACGGTAAATGCCAGCAGCAAAACGGCGATCAATTGTTTGCTGCCCATAGTGAGTGCAACGGTCCACAAAATCGGTGATTTTGCGTTGGTAAGTACTATATGGATGAAAGATATACATCCGCTTCACGAAGCTTCTGGATGATCTCTTCGGTATGGAATCGCTTGCGTGGCATGAGTTGCCTCCTTCGTTGGAACCGATACCAGAGTTTACCACTCTGGAACTGGTCGCGGTTAAGGAGGACAGGTCATCAGGAAGGCGCGGGTCCGAAAGGGCAACGGTACAGATTGACTCCACTACACGCTTTAAGGTGGGTGTTGAAGCCAATTCGAGGTAAGAATGCGAAAGGCGATCTGTCGTTGAAGAGGCTGGCACGGAACCAGAAGTCCAGGAAACGATCGACTTCCTGGGTAAACTCGGCGATAATGTCATCACGAAAGACGAGAATGGAGAAACTGCAATGCACGGCCTGTCGCACCTTTTTACTGATCGTCGACTCATTGACAAAACACGGAGCTGATCCACTCATCTGGCGTCAGAAGACTAAACACGGCTGGACTCCGGAAATGGTCGCTTCCGGTAAGCGCCCCGAGATCGTTCAAGCCGTCACGCGTGATGATCCGTGTAATTCGAGCGGTTTCGATAAATGAGCACTTGCACTGACGCGTCAAACGAAGACGCACCCAACGATCAGCCCCAAAACTTCGCTTTGGCAGCAACGGCCTGGCACGAAGCTGGACATGCGGTGATGGCCGTTTCACTGGGACGTTCGATTGAGAAAGTCACGATTTCGCCCGCACGCTTGCAGACCGGCGGCAGTCGGCTGGGAATCTGCAAAATTCAGAAAGGCCGTAGCAGGAAATCAAACGATCGGCTGGAAGAAGATGTGATGATTCTTCTTGCAGGTATGGTCGCCGAAAGCCGCGTCACCGGCCGATACTGCGCAGCCGGCGCCGCTCAGGACTTAGCATTCGTAGAGAAGCTGCTTTCAACTCGCGCTCACAACGAACGGCAACTCGAACGCCTGACTCGACGCATCCTCGAAAAAACCGAACACGCCCTCACTGAAGTAGCTCACGCAACGGCGGTAAAACTTATCGCCGAGGAACTCGTCCGCAAAGTAACCATCAGCGGTCGCGGCGTCCGCTACTTCTTCCAGCAAGCAACGAAGCGGTCGGATCAAAGCCAGGCGTATCGCTGACCAGACGTCGCAGCGTTGTAGTAGCGGACCGCCAGATTGACCGCTGTCCAGAAATCAGACCATCAGCTCGGTTAGTGGGCCACGCAGTTCCAGATCCTTCAACTGAGCGTCGAGCTGACCGAAGCTATCTGGTGTTGAAAGACCGGCACTCTGCATCAGGCTCAAGTAGAGGTTGGCGATAGTGCGATGGCCGGCGTTCTGGTAACTCGGATACTGAATGTAGCGGCCTGATTTGAGGCGGTTGCTCATTCCACCGACCAGGATGAAGGGCCAGTCTTTCTGACCGTCGTGGTGTTGGCCTCCGGCGCACGATGTGTAGACGATCATCGTATTATCAAGCATTGTCCCATTACCTTCGGGGATGGTCTTCAGATGCTTTGCCATCTTTGCGACGAAGCCAAGTTGCAGTTTGTCGATTTCTTTGCGTGCACGTGGCCCGTCCCAGTCGTTGGCTGTTTTGCCGTCACCGAGATGCCCCAATGCGTGGACGTGCTGATTGATTCCCAGATCGGAATAGATAATACCCAGCGTATCTGGCCGAATCGTGATGACGTTGGTCAGGCCGGTGACCAGCGCCGCTGTTGCGAGTTCGAAGTGCAGACCCATTCGAGTTGAAGGAATCATCGACTCGTACTTGTTTGTCAATTCGGGAGCAAAACGTTTAATGCGATCTTCAAGCTGTACTTTCTTCTGTCCGCGAATTCGTAACGCCTCGAAAGCTTCTGTGTAATGATTAAATCGATCTTTTTCCGACGACGACAGTTGACGCTCGATCCGGCGTGCGTCGTTCTTCATGAAGTCCATCAGATTGGTATTCAGTGTCAGCTTCTGTCGAAGTTTCCCGGCTGAAATGACAGCAGAACCGAACAGCTCCATGTAAGTTTTTTTCGGACTGGCCTGGTACGCAATCGGGCGTCCCTTCGCCATAGCCGAAATATTCGGATAGCAATAACTGTCGCCAGGCTGTCGCGTGTACTGTTCCAGCAGAGGGCCATTCATCGCCATACCGTACATCTTGTACGGCCCAGCAGACAGATGCTGACCCAGCATACAATCGACGGTTGGAGCGACAGCCACCTGCTCAGAGTGGTGACAGGACAACGCTCCGTAACCCGACGTGTGATTACCGACAAAGTTTCTGCCGGACAATCCTTGAATGATCGTCAGTTGATCTTTCACTTCCTCGAACGCTTTAAAATTGCCGGGAAGCTCGTGGCCGCTGAGAGAAACATCGACGAGTTTGTCGCGATGCCTGCTCCACTGGTCTTCCAAACCGATCGGGACAAGATTTTCTTTGTCAACGCCGCTGGACTTCACGACGAAAACGAAACGTTTAGGCAATGCGGCTTCACCGTCGGCCGAATGAGCGACGATGCTTTGCAAAAAGGGGGTCAGCGCCAACGGTGCTGTACCGAACGCAGCCATTACGTTTCGTCGTGTCAGTGACATATCGCTTCTCGTCTTCAGTGAATCTTAAACCCAACTGGCCTCGACTCTGATTATCGGCGGTAAAGAAAAGAATCTGAACTCAGCAGCGAAACTACCAGTGCCTTAAAGCTTCCGCCATTGTCCAGATAACTCTTTTCGGCATCAATCAACGTTTGAGAGTCGCTCAACATTTCGTTTCGACCCATAAAGTATCGAAACAGGTACCGTATGAACGACTGCCTTGTCCTCGCTGACCCACCTAGACGGTGCAACAACTCGATGGCGTTTTCGACTTCCCCATCCACAGTCGGATCGCCCGATCCTTGTATCTCGCCCGTGGAATCGATCTTTCGCGCGGTAAGCTTACCGTCAGCCAGTTGCCGCTCAAATTGTTCGCCGCGTTTGTGAACCATGTTACTTTCTTCATCAAAGTAGACGTGTGTCCGATGTCGACCCCAGTCGTCGAATATCTCGAACGGTTCGCCCAGTGGATTCATTTTACGATGACAACGCCAGCACCGAGTTGCTCGCAATGGCTCCATGCGTTCACGCAGCGTCTTATGAGGATCGTTTGGCACGTTGGCATCGACGTCCGGTGGCACATCCTGAATTACGCCGGCAAGCAGCTTTTCATGGATCCAACGTCCCCGTCGAACTGGGTCGTTTCCGTCGTTCACTGAGTGAGCCGCCAGCCATGCCGGGTGAGTGAGCATGCCCGCTCGCTGATTTTCTGGAAGCTCAAACGGTTGCTTTGACGGCCAGCTCCACTCTTGTCGTTGTTCGCGGTGCGTCGGCGGCAAGTTATAGACGGCGATGTAAATCAAATCGGATTGACCACGGATCGGCTTGTTATTCACTCGTTCATAAGGCCAGCCCGGAAACGGAGTGAATCTGTCTTCGAGTGCCTCGCGAACGACCTTCGCACGAGCTGTGGACTGCCGCCTGATTCGATCAAGTTCTTCTTTCTCCTGTTTTCGCTCCGGGTCACGTTTTGCACGTTTAAATTCTTCAATACGCTTGTTGACCGTGCGCTCGACGTAATCCGGATGCTGCACTTGCTCGAGGTACTGCTGAGCAATTTCGTTGTCTCCTGGGTGAGCCACGTAAAACCGATTACTGGTCAGCAGCTCTTTGATCACGTCCTGGTCACGATTGATGAAATACTCGACAAGCTGCTCGGCTTCGTACATCAAGCGGTTCGTGTTCCACTGTTTGATGTCTGCTTCGCGAACTCGGACCATGTCTTTGAAGACTTTGTCGGCCTGGTTGTATCCGAAAAACTCCTCAAAAAATCGAGTGATCCGCGGCGTTTTCTGAGGGGCCATGCCGTCATCAAGAATCGCTCGTACAACATTGGCGATATCATCTTTCGACGCCAGCTGTTTGAATCGAATAGCATCCCGCAATTGACCGTTCTGCTCCGGCAATGAATCGGTAAGTGCATACGCCAGGGCATAAGCAACTTCTTCCGGTGACAGATGACGTCGGCCATGTTCGTCTTCTGGTCCCAGGCCCAGCTCCATCCGGTAGATCGATTCGCTGCAAAGATACATCGCCTTGATCGTCGTCCTGATTCCCTCAAGGCTGCCGCCATCGGCAATATTCTTCTTAAGAAACGCAAGGTACTTCTGCTGTTCCTGTTTGTTCGGCAGACGACCGATTGCGCGGCGGAATTCATCCCGAATCACATTGCCAAGTTGATCATCTGACGGAACATCCTGATCGTCTGTAAAGAGCTTGAACTTTCCGTCTCTCGTCCAAAGTTCCAGTAACTGATTGGTGTTGATTAGAATCATTTCGATCGTGCTTTGATCGACGCCACTTGTGAAAGAGTAATCGCGGACACCACGTTCGCTGGTCACAAAGCTGAAGGGACTCTGCGCGTCGCGGATCCCTTTTCGTTTGAAAATCTGCGGACTGAATCGCCACAACCGCGATGGTGAGAAAGGTTGCGTTTTAACGTCACCTGAGAACAACAACTCGTGGCTCACGTAGTTGCCGTATTCAGGCTTGAGCAATTTGTCTCGATAATTTTCTGCTCGACCAGATGCTTCGATCTGCTGTTCAATCCAAAGGATGACCTTTGCCCTGGCGAGCGGATCGGGTCGCAGTTCTTCCGGTGGAGGCATCTCATCAAACTGCAATGCCTGCAGTACGACTTCCCAGAATCCAGCCGCCGCATCAGTTGTCAGATCATTTCGGGCCTGGCCGATATCAAGATCGGCTTCGGCTTCATCGCCCGAGTGGCAATCGACGCAGTGTTGCTTCAGGAACGGTTTTACGACCGCTTCGAATTCGTAGCCGTTGGGCTCTGCAGCCTCCGACTGGCAGGCGAAAGCACACACTGCTGTTGTTGCCAGCCCTGCGAGAAATGTCGTCGTTGAGCCATGTCGCTTACAAAGAGTCATCCACCCTCGCCTGACTGTGCAATAATGAAGAATCCCTGCAACTTGTGCATCGGTCGGTCTGACTCCGAACTCAAAACACACAGGATTTTACCATCGCTACTTCTTCTTTGGTTTCGGCCGTGATTTCGGAATCGGCTTGATCATCACAATCTCTGCGTCGTTCTTCAGTTTCGGACCGGGCGTCGATCGACCATTACTGATGATGTCGCTCAGGATATTCTTCATTCGAGCGACTCGGTCTGGGTAGGCCGCCTGGAGGTTGTCCGTTTCGCCGGGGTCATTTTTGAGATTAAACAGTTGAATCGGCGGCACCTTTGTCATGTCCGACCGCCCTGGCCGTGGAGCACTCCAACCGCCGGAACCAGGACAAAGGCAGAGTTTCCAGTTTCCGTCACGCACTGCGAACTGCCCACCGATCGATTGTGCAACGATCGACGTACGGATTGGCTCGGACACGGTCGTGGTTAAGGCCGGCAGAAACGACACACTGTCCTCGCCACCGTTTTCGTCTACTGTAGCCCCTACGATATCAGCGGCGGTTGCCAGCAGGTCGAGTTGACCGACCAGTTGATCTGTCCGCGAACCGGCTTTGACTTTGCCAGGCCAGCGAGCAACGAAAGGAACCCGATGGCCCCCTTCAAAGATGTCAGCTTTGTGGCCTCGGTAAATGTAGTTCTGGTCATGGCCGGCCGCTTCAAGTTCCGCGATGTTGGCTGCGGGTGAGCAACCGTTATCGGTTGTAAAAATGATCAGCGTGTTCTCGGCGATACCGTTGTCGTCAATTGCTTTGAGAACCTGGCCGACGGTCCAGTCGACCTGCATTGTGAAGTCTCCGTACTTGTTGATTCCACTTTTGCCTTTCCATTCGCCAGTCGGAACAATCGGCGTGTGCGGTGCGTTCAGCGGAAAGTAAACAAAGAAAGGGTTATCTGATTGCGACTGATCGTTGATAAACTTGACCGTTTCTTTAGTGATTGTCGGCAGGACATCCACAGCCTCGAAGCCTTTGGCGGCGGGCCCTTTTCGATGGAATGCTTTCTCAACGGTTGCCGGTTCGGTAGGGGTGCGATCGCGAACGTACACGTATGGCGGCATGTCCAGCGAGGCGCTGATTCCAAAGAACGTATCAAAGCCCAGATCGCACGGCCCGTTTTTGATCCTGCCGGTGTAGTCGACGTCCCAACCGCCTTTGAAACCACCGGAGAAGTTGCCTTTGTCATCGGCTGTGCCGCCATCTTTCAGAGGCCAGTCCCAGCCGAGATGCCACTTTCCAATGCAGGCCGTCGAATATCCGTGCTGCTTGAGCAGCGATGCGACGGTCAATCGTCCTTGCGAGATTAGAGGTTTAGAAAAACCACCAAGCACGCCTTTCTGAAGATGAGTCCGCCAGTGGTAACGGCCGGTCAGGACCGAGTATCTCGTCGGCGTGCAGACGGACGAGGACGAATGTCCGTCTGAAAAGATCATCCCTTCGTTGGCAATCCGGTCGATATTTGGCGTCGGGATTCTGGACTTTGGATTCAGGGCTGACACGTCACCAAAACCCTGGTCATCAGCGAGAATGAAAATGATATTCGGATTCGCTGAGGCACTCTTCCTGTTTTCGGCGGCCCGTGCCGAAACTGTCGGCAGCGATGCGCCAATGAGTAACGCCCCTGCGGCAACGGAGAGAATTTGTGTCGTCAGTACGGAGCGGATTCTTTGATGAGATTTCATCTTTTTGCTAAGCCTTTGCTTGCTGATTACTGAGCGAGTCGTTCGCGAAGGACGACGGGCAGCCGTCGGTCGCTAATGTTTACGATTTTGACATGCTTGTCGTTCTTCAGCTTTGGTCCGGGGGTGCTCCGTCCGTTTTTAACCTGCTGCTGAAGCAAAGCGACCATCTTCTTCACCCGGGCGGGATGTTCTACGGCAAGGTTGCGGTCCTCGTGCGGGTCTTCAGCCAGGTCAAACAGTTGTACGAACGGCGGACGCAACAGGTCGGAATCTGTGGGCTTACCTTTGAACTTTTCGAGGGCTTCTCTCCAGGCGACATCGGGTGCGGGATCGTTTCCAGTGGCGTTACCACCGCTGCCCGGGGTTCCGCTGCCCGGACAAAGGCAGAGCTTCCAGTTTTTGTCACGCACGGCGAACGCACCCACCGACTGCATCACCAGCGATTGTCGCCCGCCCACTGCGTCAGGCGTACGCAGGAGATTTGCGAAACTGATCGAATCCGGCCCTTCGTTGTCGCTTAATTTTGAAGCTGACAGTTCAGCGAAGGTTGCCATGAAATCATTCAGTCCGACCATAGAGTCACAGGTTTGTCCTTTATTAATTACGCCCGGCCAGCGAGCGATCAGAGGCACTCGCAAGCCGCCTTCATAAATCGAGAACTTGTATCCACGATGCGGTCCATTGGGATGATGCCCTGTGGCTTCCAGCAGGTGAATCTGCGCAGGTGTCGCTTTCAGGATGTTGCCTGCATACGGGGCCGGGCCATGATCTGATGAAAACATGACAAGAGTGTTTTTATCGAGGCCTTGTTTCTTCAAAGCGGTCATCACTCGCTCAACGGAATGATCGACTTCCATGACGAAGTCACCGTACACACCAAGCTCGCTTTTGCCTTGCCAGTTAACGCCCGGACTCGTCGGCGTGTGTGGAGCCGTCAGTGCCAGAAAAAGAAAAAACGGGGCGGCCTTCTCCTGGTGGGCGATGAACGATTCCGCTTCAGAGTAGAAAGTCTCCAGAACTCTATGATCCTGAAAGTCTTTCTCGGCAGGACCGACGCGATTAAATGCACTCCACCCTTTCTGAGCCGTCACTTTGCCTTGCCAGACGTTGTTCCTGGCAAAGACGTACGGGAACATGTCGAGCGATCCGGGCAGAATGAAGCTCTCGTCAAAACCAAACTGAGGCGGTCCGTACTTCAGCGGCTTCTTGAAATCGACATTCGCTGGATTCTGCGGTTTTCCATCAACCGTCGTCATGACCGTGCCAAGGTGCCACTTACCGACATAGCCAGTGCGATAACCGGATCGTTTCAAAACTTTGGCAAGTGTTGATTTTTCAGTGTCTGGCCGAGGACCGACAAATCCCCACGGACCACTACCGACGGTAGCCCCGTAACGCCAGTTGTAGCGCCCCGTCATCAACGCTCGACGAGTCGGACTGCACACCGAAGCGTTGACATGAGCATCAGTGAATCGCAGTCCACCCGCTGCGAGAGCGTCAATGTTTGGAGTATCGATCAGGCAACGGTCACCACCGTAACAGTTCACGTCACCAATCCCGAGATCGTCAGCCAGAATGAAAACGATGTTCGGTCTGGCTGCGGAAACGAGTGGCGGAAGGCCGCATAGAATTGCAGCGAAGTACCAGAAACAAAGTCGCATACAACTGTCCTTTCAAGTGTGCGGGCGATTGGACTGCGGCTTACTTCTTTTTCTTCGGCTCGGACGTGACGTTATTAGCCGGGATTGGACTCTTGAAACCGAAGTAATCTGCCGGCTTCACTCCACGAGCGTAACCACCACCTCGGAATGTATTTGGCTGATACTTGCCCACGAAATCGATCGGCGAGTCAGCCTCAATTTTGTCTTCCAGTCCCACCATCCAGTAAGCCGCGTTGACAATCATACGGCGGTACCCGTCGTTCAGAATATCTTCTGAGGCACCGTAGAGCGACGTGAAGACACGGCCTTTTTTTCCGTTGGCTCCGGTATATTCTCGAGTCCATTCGGAAGCCATCGGTTTTTTACTTGCGTCAGGTTCGCCATCAGCTTTCATGCTCATGAGCGGCTGGGCCATTGTCAGGATGTTCCAATCATCCTGAGGCACAGCATTGTAACCACCAGCTTGAATATGGACGTCTTTCACGCCAGTCAGGATTGGATGGCCAGCCTTTTCAGGAACAATCGTAATGCGAGTGCTCTGCTTATGGTTTCTTCCGTAGTGCCCCACCCAGGTTTGACCCAACACCTGGTGACCGAAGCCCAATTCGTAACCTTCAGTCTTCGCCTGGTAGTCATACTTCGAAAATCTGCTTTCCTTGTTGCCATACTTGAAACCGTGCGTTGACGTTCGCAGTCCCATGACCGGTCCGCCGCGTTTCAGATACGCGTCGATGTGTTTCATCTGCTCGTCAGGGAGAGCCTGAAACCGAGTGAAAATTACCATCCCGTCCGCCGACTCCAGAGCTTCGAGGCCGGGGATGTTCGACTCGCCCGCCTTGATCTCGCCGTTTCCATCAAGTCCGAAGAGAACGGTGCAGTCAAATCCGTGGTGCTTCGCGAGAATTCGAGCCATCGCCGGAAGAGTTTCTTCGCCGCGATATTCATGATCGCTGGCGATAAAGACGAGATATTTCCCCTTCGCCAGTGACCTGGTCGCTTTGTACTTAACCGGATTGGCCGCTGTGTCCGCCGAAGCAGGATCTGACCCGGCAGCAACAGCAACTCCACAGACAACAGGAAGAGCAATTTGAATGAGAGCGAGGCAGCGAATCATCAATTTCGTTTCCTGCATTGCCGGGTTGATGTTTTGGAACACGTCTCAGCATGGCATCTGGCTTCGCGGTTCGCCACCTTGCCGACGTTCCTGATGGACGCGGCTCATCCAATTACAGCATCGACTTTGATTTCGACCAGATGATCGAGATTGATGGGGCGGCTGAATTCGACCACCGTGTCGGCCGGCTGGATTGTGGAGAATAACTCACCGTGAGCTTTTCTTATCTCTTCTCACAGTCGATGTCTGTGACGAAGAGTCGCGTTCGCACCACGTCGTTCAGGCTGGCCCCGGCTTCGTGCAGCGTCAATTTGATCATCCGTATGATGAACTGCGTCTGGCCGTAAGCCTTGCCGGCTGATACCGTGCCCGTCTTCATTGGATGCAGTCGTCTTGAGACAAAGATTAACTTTCCAACGCGTCCCGCTCGCGAGTATCCAACTGACGACTCATCTGTTCGTGGTCTCCAATTCGAGCAGATGCCGCATTTCGTTTTCGGTTTGTCAGCGGCACGTGCTACTAGATTCGGGAAACTGGATCTTCCACTCGAACTCGACATGTACTTTGACGTAAAAATTTCTGTCTAATCGAGAACACAACACTCTCCTGGCAATTCCTTCACGGAGAAAAGCGATGGCCGACTTCAAGGTCACTCAGATTGACGACGACTTCGATTTCGCCAACCTTCCCTGGTGGGACGTTGTGATCATCGGAGCCGGGCCTGCCGGACTCGCCGCCAGTTTGACAACCGCTCACCGAGCATTAACCACGCTGGTTATCGAAGCCAAAGACTTACCCGGCGGTCAACCTCAGTTTCTTTATGGGGACAAAAATATCGTCGACGTTCCCGGATTCCCGGACGGCATTTCGGGACAGGAATTGTCCGACCGCACTTATCGCCAGGCCATCGATGCTCACGTACAATTTCGATTCAACGAAGAACTGACAGCAATCGAAGATACCGACCAGGAAGTCGAAGGTGACGTTCTAAAGAAGGTCGTTACCAGCAACGGCAACTACCTTTGTCGCAAAGTGATTCTTGCCTGCGGATTGCTCCACTATCCGCGACGTCTGCCGGTGCTTGACGATTTGGAATCGGACGCTGTTCACTACCGATCTCCGCGAATCAAAGACTACGAGGGAAGCACAGTCATCGTGGTTGGCGGGGGTGACTCGGCACTCGATGCTGCCGTGATGGCGCTTCAGCGAGGGGCTCGCGTCGAGGTCATCATCCGCAAAGAACCGTCGGGCAAAGCTGACACTTTGAATCACGTTCTGGAACTGGGCGGAACAGTCCATACCTCGGCGTCGATTACAGAGGCGACCATGAACGTCGGTGTCATCAGTGCCATGCTGGATAATGGATCGACAATCGAATGCCAGCACGCGATCGTACAAATTGGATTCCTCTCGGCGAAGGACACCTTCCTTGGTCTTGGACTGACATTGAACGATGGAGGGGCCGTCGCGATCGACCCTTACTTCGAAACCAGCCGGCGAGGCATCTTTGCGGTCGGAGACGTGCACGGAGACATTAAGCTGATCGCTGTCGCCTGGGCCGAAGGGATTCAAGCCGCAATCCACGCCTTCCGTGAAATCACCAGCCCGTTCTGGTTGAACGAAAAGCGACTCCACGACAACAAGTTGTCACTCATTGCTGAACGTCTCAGCGCTGCAGCCATGCAGAAGCGTAAGTGAATCCGAACCAGCGGAAGCCGTTGATCCGACGGAACCCTGGGGACAGTGTGACAAAGCACTAAGCCAGGAGAATTACACGTTTAACAATCCGAAGATCCATTCGGAATTCACGCCAGCCGACTCGTCCGTTGTCTTGTCTGATGGAACTTGCACCAGGCAATTCACTGACCAGCCACAGCCCATGCCGCGTTACGATTACAGCCAGATAATGGATCGACTGGACCCGAACGACGAACGGCTAAAGCCCGCGCAGAACCGACAATGATCACTCCGGTTTGCTACCCGCGTAGAGCGTCGCGATGCCAAAGGTCAGCGGTGTCCAGGTGATATCCTTCAGGCCAGCTTTTCGCATCAGTCCGGCCAGTTCTTCGTCCTGTGGGAACTCCGAAACCGACTGTGGCAGGTACTTGTAAGCCGCCTCGCTGTTGCTCGCCAGAAGCTGGCCGATTCGAGGCAGGATATTGCGGAAGTACCAGCGGTAGACAGCGCTGAAGAGCTTGTTGCGTGGCATCGAAAACTCAAGCACCGCAACCTGGCCGCCGGGTTTACAGACTCGCGTCATTTCTTTCAGCCCGGCGACAGTGTCGGAAACATTTCTCAGGCCGAAAGCGACGGACACAATCTGGTAAAGGTCCGAGTCAAGTGGAAGTACCATCGTGTCCGCTTGTTGAAACGTCAGCGGAGCCTTCGTGCTGGACGAAGAACCGTTTGCCTTTGCAGAAGCGGCATCAGCGGGAATGCCCATCTTCGCCGTTTTGACCCGAGCGATATCCAGCATCTCCGGCGTGAAATCCGTACCGACGACGGCAGTCGCCCCTCCAGCTTTTTTCCAGAAAGCAATCGCCAGATCGCCTGTTCCTGTACACACATCAAGAATCGGCGAATCACCATCCGGGCGGATGCGCCGGACAGTCCTCCACCTCCAGTAATAGTCCACTCCGCCGGACAGGAAATGATTCAGAAAGTCGTACCGCCCGGAAATCTCGCCAAACATTTTCTGGATACGATCGCCCGACTTATCGACTTGTCGGGAAGTCTCGGCGGTACACGTTTCGGAAGTGGTCGAATTTGCAGATTCAGCTTCTGCCGAATTCGTATCAGATTCGGAGTTTTCAACAGCATTCATCAGATGGGCTTTCGATTCGTAATTCCGTACTTCTGGTAGCGCTGGGCAATCAGTTGTGCCGTTTCCTTGTCAACTTCCTGAGTGGCCGGCCAGTCGCGAGAGTGTCCTTCTTCGGCCGACTTTGACGTGGCGTCAATGCCCATCCGGTGCCCGACTCCGCGAACCGGAGCCGCATGATCCAGCATATCGGCCGGGCCTTCAGAAAAGATTGTATCGCGACCTGGATGCGAGTTCGCTCCGACCGCGGACCAGACCGCGTTGTCGTCCTGAATGTCAACATTTCCGTCAACCACGACCAGCATTTTGACCCTGCTAAGATGGTCAATGCCCCACAGAGCGTTCATTACTTTGCGAGCCTGCTGCGGCCACGACTTCTGAATACTGACAAATGCGATGTTACGATGATCGCCCGAGGCCGGCAGTCGCAGATCTATCAGCTCTGGAACCGTCAACCTGACCAGCGGAAGGAAAATTCGTTCGGCCGCGTGAGCCAGCCAGCCGTCTTCGCTCGGCGGGGCTGCCGGAATGATGACCGGTAAAACCGGATTCGCTCGGTGAGTGATAGCGGTAATGGTCACTCGAACGGTCAGACAGCGAGTGTCGTAATAGCCAGTTGAAGTGCCAAGCGTTGATGCTTCAACGAAAGCTCGTGCCGGGTCGATCATGCCTTCGAGAATAATTTCCGCATCGGCCGGAACGAGTGTCTCGACGCTGCGGCCCGGAATCACATTGACGTTTTTTCTTTGCAGAAAACCGGCAAGAACCAATGGATCAATGAACGGTGGCAGCGGCGCTCCGGCAGCGAAAGTGACGATTGGATCGCCGCCCAACGCGATCGCCATTGGAAGCTGTTGACCGGATTTCACAGCACGTTCGACGAGTTGCCACTCAGAGTCGTGAGGTGTCCAGTAAACATCGACTGTGTTTCGATCAACAATCTGTACGGGGACGCGCGAGACATGCCGGATGATGGTCGGAGCCGCTTCGTCGGATGAGTTCTCTCTGTTTCGCTGTTCCTCGACCAGAATCTGCCCGGCAGTCAGAGCCGGCCGCGATTCTTTTTCCCAGCAAACCGGAGCCGGAAGCTGACCAAGGTCCACGTCGCTACCGATGTGGACGACCTGCTGTGCCATCGCCGTTTCTACAGTTTGAACCGGCCACTGAGTCGCCTCAGCCAGGTTTGGCACAAGCTGCAACGCTTCGAGCCACCCGGACGGCAAATCCGGCCGAACCAATGCCGTAATCCGATCGGCGATTTCTTCCAGAGAATCAACACCCAGAGCCCGACAGGTTCGCTCGGCCGTATTAAACAACCCCGTGACAAGCGGAATCGATTTGCCGCCAACATTGTCAAACAGCAACGCCGGGCTTCCAGCCTGAGCAGCCGCCCGCCGAGCAACCGCAGCCAGCTCAAGATGCGAATTCACCTCAGCACTCACCCGAACCAGCTCGCCCCGTTCGGCAAGTACGTCGAGAAATTCGCTAAGATGATCAACAGGCATGAGTGGGTCCGAGACCGAAAGAAAACGTGACAAATAATAAAGTGAAATCTAAGGATGTTTTCAGTCAGAATAGTAGCCGAGGCCGTTCCTGCTGCCACGTAACCGCGAGCGCTCGCGAGAATTAACCGTCACTTTACATGCCTCACATTAAACCTGATTCTTGTATTTTCGCCACGTCCGGACGATCTGATCAGACGATAGGCGGAATTCCGATCGCCTCAAAACGCTGCAGGAACGGAATCACGACCAGCGGAGACTTTTTCTGAGGCCGAATTGCGATCGCACGCGATGAGCCGTGATCGACGTCAATACGGACTTTCTGGCACTGACTCGGTCAGTGGGGTTTGCGATGCCGATCCAGCGGGCTGCATCCGCTCACGCCAGGACGGTTAAGCACGTGCGTATAGATCATCGTTGTCGACACATCCTTGTGGCCCAGTAGCTCCTGGACAGTTCGAATATCTGCTCCGGCTTCAATCGAATGAGTTGCGAAGCTATGTCGTAGCGAATGACAGGTTGCTGGCTTTGTGATACCAGCCGCAGCCACCGCGCGCTTGACTGCCTTCTGGACAGTCGACTCACCAAGATGATGTCGGCGTGGAATTCTGGTCCGTGGATCGACCGATAAATTTGCCGCCGGGAACACGTATTGCCAACCCGGTTCCACTTCAGCATTTGGATACTTGGTGGCCAGAGCGAACGGCAGCCAAACGCGACCATGCCCCTCTGCTAGATCACGTGCATGAACCGACTTGGCCTTTTCAACCTGCTCCATCAGCTCATCACGCAATGTCTCCGGGAGATAAGTCACCCGATCTTCGTTTCCCTTGGTATCCCGTACAACGATCTGACCATACCCCACGTCCACGTCTTTGATCCGAAGACGCAGGGCCTCCTTCAATCTTAAGCCTGACCCATACAGGAGCTGGGCTATCATGAGAGGCAGCCCCTTCAGATTGTCCAGGACGCGGTTAACCTCGGTTGTGGTCAGCACAACCGGCAATCGCTTGTCGCCTCGTGCCCTGTGTGTGTCAGACAGATTTCCCAACTCAGTCCCAAAGACTGTCGAGCACGCAAATAGCAGTGCGCTGAAAGCCTGATTCTGAGTACTCGCTGCCACATTTCGTTCGAGGGCCAAATGCTCAAGAAAAGCCCGGACTTCATCCGTTCCAGTCTCACGAGGATCCTTGTCGTCATGAAACCGAACGAAACGCTCCAGCCATTCCAGATACGCCTCTTCAGTCGCAAGTGCGTAATGCTGAGTCCTCAACGAACGCTGGACCAGCTGGTACCACTCCGGGCGCGTCTCATCCACGATCACAGGAACGTTATTTGACTCGTCCGAGCCATTCACCGAGCTACCGTCGCCGCCGCGTAAGAGATCGGTCACACGCCGAGCATCAATTTCTTCGAGTCCAATCACGTTTCGCAAAAACAAAACGACAGACTCCTGAGCCTGTCTCGACTGCCAGTCCGGCGGTGAAAAACGAATTTTCTGGTCCTGCAGGAAATCAACTACATCACCGTTAACGATCGTTCGAAATGATCGCCTGATTCGTATCACCCGGAACTCGTTGAACTTTTTCACCCATCGCACGAAGTGCTCGCGGGCCCTGGCAGGAACATTCCGTCTGACCATTACTGGTTCAAACAGTTGGATTGCTTCAGTCAAAGAGTCTGGCAGTGGGCTCTCTTGCTGATGGTCGTCATCCACGGTTTCAGTCATCGCAAATCCCCAAATCAGGACTCGAATTCCACCTGACAGGATTAGGCCGCGTACGAGGTAATCCGGATTAGGCCGATACTGAAACATACGTTTTCAATCAGAAATTGCAAGGTATCCTGTTGACCACTGCAGATTGCAGGTTTATGTTCACAATTTCTAACACTCAACAACAGAGCGCAAGATACGGTGCAGCAATCTGCACCTTGTTGAAAATGCAGGGAGCACGTTCCACCTAATTCGACAAAAGTGGAATCCACTTAATTACAAGTTATCCGACACAATCAGCATGACCAAGAATCCATATCCCGCATCAACCGCCGAAGCCGAATTGCCGAATTCACGCCACGCATCTGCGGCAAAAGTGGTGCTGTCTGTTCTAAAGTACCTCGGCTCATACTGTCTGGGAATAATGGCATGTGTCTTGTTTGCGCCAGCGGAACTGGAACTCGCTGGAGTCGTGCTTTGGCCTTACTACGCCGTTTTTGCCGTGATCGGCTTTTTCCTGTTTTACTTGTATTTATCAAGCGCGTATTTGCCGTTCGGCGGTTCTGGCGCGTCCTTCTGGTTGTTATTCTCAATCGGTTTTGTTCCAGTCGTATTTGAAGCGGCAGCGCAGTTCGTGCGAATGCCAAGCTTACGTCCGTGCCGACCGCTTTGGATCGGCTTCCCTATCGGATTCGTAGGCACTTTGGGCATGTACTACACAGCAGCTGCATCCATCTGATCCGATTAGAACAAGCCGATGTGCCCAAACGCTACTCGGTGATCATTCACGATATCCCGCTGACTGTGGCATGAAATTCTCAATTTCCGATTTACTGTTTGCATTCCTTTTAGTTGGAGTTGGAGTTGGCTGGTTCGTTGAACACCGTCGGGCAGTTGAGCTTCAGACTGAGATTGATCGACTAGAGACTCATTTCGGGCCGGACTATTTCGCGTATCGGTATCACCCGAATCCTGATCGAAGCATGTTCGCCAAAGACCCACTGGCTGAAGTCGATCGTAAAACTAGAACTCTCTTCAAGGCGTTGGTTACGCAACCTACAGCATGGAGTAATGGCCTAAACCAGTACTTAGGATTAGATCGAATTCGAGAGGATCTTGATCCAGAACTTACTATGACCGTTTGGTGGCATGACGAAGTCAAGGACGCCGAAGGCGATAGATTCTTCGTTTATCTCGCAGATCGTGAACGCGGACCTAACACCAAGAGTGCTGATCGGTTGCACTCGTCTTTTTCCGCTTACATCGTCACTGACGCCAAGAATACGCTCGTGCACTGGAATGGTTGCGAAATTGACAGGTTATTGGTAACCGAAATCGAACTGTCGGGAGATACATTTCCTGCTGGGCTGAAGTATCGAGAGCAGTCTCGCCATAATGGTGATTCGAGTATGGAAGTTCGACAGTTGACGAAATCGGGAATAACTAATTAGCCCAATGCAACCGCGGGATAACAATGCGATGAACGCGGAGCCGCCGACAGCGCGTTTACAAATGGGCGATCAACCGCGGCGGCCCGGTTATCGCAGGCGTTAGCTGGCACAGGCAATCGCTGTAGTAGCGTCGCTCGACTAGAGTCGTATGTAGTTGAACAAACACTGGACATTTACCCGTTTGTGACAGTATTGGAAGTCATCATGAAGCAAGCATCCCTTATCTTGCTCGTTGTCGTGCTTGGTTGTGGCAAGACCAGCCCATCCGAATCGACCAGTCCGCCCGAACATGGACTCGCGAAAGGTGATAACGTAATCTTGCTCAAGGATTCGACACTCGCTCATGACAGTGTTGCGGACACGGTTCTCGCGAAGGGCACGAAGCTCACGGTTTCAAGAGTGGATGGTGATCGGATTTGGACAAACGTTCTTTCTCCTGTCGTGCTTGAAGGTCATAGAGGCAGAGCAAAAGCCGCTGAGTTTAGTCCGGATGGCAAGTTCGTCGTAAGTGGCGGGGGGACCATAGGGCAATTTGGCGAGGCTATGCTTTGGGACACAGAATCCGGCGAGAAATTCAGAGATCTCGAAATTCAAGCCGGTCTTCAGTATCTAACTGACATCGCTTTTGACCCACGCGGCCTAAGAATTGCCGCGGGTTCATTTCCGGATCGAACCATTGTTGTTTGGGATGCCACGGACAAGTCCGTGTCGCTTAGCTTCACGCTCTCCCAATACCCGAGTGATATTACCTTTTCACCGGACGGGTCGTTATTAGCGGTTGCGGAATCTGGGTATCATCCAGATAGTTCGAAGCGCTTTCATGGCCCTTGTGATGTATCGATTTGGAATTTGGCCACCGGCGAACAGACCCATGCATTGAAGGGAAACCGCCGCGACGCTCACTCGGTCTCATTCAGCAGGGACGGGAATTCGATCGCGAGCGGTGGAAAGGATGGGTCGATTCATATCTGGGATGCGAACACCGGAAAACAACTCAAGACTTGGTCAACTGGTTCATCCGTTGCGGACGTTGTTTTCCTGCCCGATGGTAAATCAATCGCCAGTACTGGCGAAGCTGGCAACGTGCAGTTGTGGCAAATCGAATCGGGGGAGACCGAATCAACCTTTGTGTTTTCGGGAACTAAAGGGACCGCTCTGGCAAGCAGCTTCAATGGCGCTCTAATTGCATGTGCTGACTCTCACGGGATTGTTCGTTTGTGGAACGCAATAGATGCAAGGTTAATGCTTGAATTCAAAGCACATGATGTAGTGATTCAAGGTCTGGCATTTAGTCAGAACGGTAAAAGACTTGTGAGTGCTAGCCACGATTCTCGTGTGAAGGTCTGGGCTATCGGAACGGGCGCAGGCCTCAGCGGATGGGTAGCAGCTGACAGTTTGTTGAAGATGATTGATTGACCGCCACAATACTCGCAGATGCGTTCTTCATACATCCAATGTGGTCAACAGAGAAGCTGATCAAACCTGTCATCTATGCGGCATCAAGTGCTGCCGACTGGAATTCCAAATACAATCGTTGTTTACCAGAGGTGATTTGGCATTTGAGCCTTTTCACCTGTCGACCAACCAGCTAACCAAACAATGCACCGGAGTTGCCGACCGGGCCGAATCTGAAATCCGCATCGCTGGCGGCAACTCGGTGATTGTCGTCGTTCGGCCACAGAAGGCGTGAAACAAGGGGGTACGTTATGACTCGGCAATTATTGGTCTTGATCGTCAGCACGCTCACTCTGGTTCTCTACGCAGTGAAAGCGCAGGAGCCGACACCGAAGAAAGCTGCCCAACCAGAATCCAATCAGGTGTACGTCAAGATCATCATGCCCACCGACCCGGCGGAGCGCGATAAGGATCGCCCCGTCGTCGAGTCATGGATTGCGAAGGATCTCAAGAAACTCGGGCAGGCCAAGTTTACCGCCGTGACCGGGTGGGTGCTTCTGGATCTTTCCCCCTTTGCAGCAACGGACATGTGGGATGGGAAACTGGGCGATAAACACCATTGTCCCGTGGGCGCAGATATTCCTGAGCGGGCCGAGGGCCGCATCAAAGTACTCCTTGGCGGTTGGAGTCCCGACTGTGCCGAGGTGACCGCTTCACTGACGGATGAACCGGGTAGCCGCGCGATCGCGGCAGTCGATCAGTATAAGGACCAGTATAAGACGTATAGGGGAATGCCCTACGTGGCCGTTCTCATCGGTCCACCGCCTGAGAAACCCGCGGCTCCGACCGACCACAAGAAATAGCTTCCGCTTTCCGGCGACAGGCCGAACAATCGCATGCACCGGAATGCGGTTGCTGGCCGAATTTACAAATGCAGGTCACACGTCCGCATCCGGTGATGCAGGTCGTTATGCGTAAGATCGATCAAAGAAGTTGGTAATCTGGATTTAACTATGCAGGTAGACGCGTCATCCATAATCCTAAGAGTCGTGCAGTGGATTCTCTTCATTGTTGGAGTGCTGTCATTAGCCATCGGAATGGCGGTGGTCCACACGACTTCGAAGCAGGAGGCCAGAAAACAATCTCAAAACGCACTGGTTCAGAGTGGCGAAATCGCGCCAGTGGATGCGGTGGTGACCGGAAAACGCATCGACGAGAGAACCAGTAGGACTAGAGTGGGAACGAGCACGAGGAGGACCACCTCAACAACCAAAGACTACAGGATTGTGCTGCAAATTGGTGATTCAGAGTCCCTCGGGCGCACGGTGAACCGTTCGGACTATGGATCGATTCAGGAAGGAGAAATCTACGATGCTTATCCAATCGACGGCAGGTATTTCATTCCTCGGTTTGACTCCAAGACACACGGCTACGTCAAATGGATCATATTTTCCTTGAGCACCATCCCAATGCTTGGCGCGATCGCCCTGCTTATCACGAGAATGACCATGGCGTTCCGGGCGCGGTCGCAGGAAACGCAGCGCAACCCAAACAGACCATGAATAGGCCGAACCAACCGGTTGAACCCGAGCGGCGGATCGCGTCGGTCCTGAAATCAACGGTTACTGGCCGCCGCCAGGTTAACCGTGACGTTATCCGACACAATCAGCATGACCAAGAATCCATATCCCGCATCAACCGCCGAAGCCGAATTGCCGAATTCACGCCACGCATCTGCGGCAAAAGTGGTGCTGTCTGTTCTAAAGTACCTCGGCTCATACTGTCTGGGAATAATGGCATGTGTCTTGTTTGCGCCAGCGGAACTGGAACTCGCTGGAGTCGTGCTTTGGCCTTACTACGCCGTTTTTGCCGTGATCGGCTTTTTCCTGTTTTACTTGTATTTATCAAGCGCGTATTTGCCGTTCGGCGGTTCTGGCGCGTCCTTCTGGTTGTTATTCTCAATCGGTTTTGTTCCAGTCGTATTTGAAGCGGCAGCGCAGTTCGTGCGAATGCCAAGCTTACGTCCGTGCCGACCGCTTTGGATCGGCTTCCCTATCGGATTCGTAGGCACTTTGGGCATGTACTACACAGCAGCTGCATCCATCTGATCCGATTAGAACAAGCCGATGTGCCCAAACGCTACTCGGTGATCATTCACGATATCCCGCTGACTGTGGCATGAAATTCTCAATTTCCGATTTACTGTTTGCATTCCTTTTAGTTGGAGTTGGAGTTGGCTGGTTCGTTGAACACCGTCGGGCAGTTGAGCTTCAGACTGAGATTGATCGACTAGAGACTCATTTCGGGCCGGACTATTTCGCGTATCGGTATCACCCGAATCCTGATCGAAGCATGTTCGCCAAAGACCCACTGGCTGAAGTCGATCGTAAAACTAGAACTCTCTTCAAGGCGTTGGTTACGCAACCTACAGCATGGAGTAATGGCCTAAACCAGTACTTAGGATTAGATCGAATTCGAGAGGATCTTGATCCAGAACTTACTATGACCGTTTGGTGGCATGACGAAGTCAAGGACGCCGAAGGCGATAGATTCTTCGTTTATCTCGCAGATCGTGAACGCGGACCTAACACCAAGAGTGCTGATCGGTTGCACTCGTCTTTTTCCGCTTACATCGTCACTGACGCCAAGAATACGCTCGTGCACTGGAATGGTTGCGAAATTGACAGGTTATTGGTAACCGAAATCGAACTGTCGGGAGATACATTTCCTGCTGGGCTGAAGTATCGAGAGCAGTCTCGCCATAATGGTGATTCGAGTATGGAAGTTCGACAGTTGACGAAATCGGGAATAACTAATTAGCCCAATGCAACCGCGGGATAACAATGCGATGAACGCGGAGCCGCCGACAGCGCGTTTACAAATGGGCGATCAACCGCGGCGGCCCGGTTATCGCAGGCGTTATGCCACCAAACCGTTGCGTCCATTCTGATGGCGTCTGACTCATGTTCATCAATCCAATGTGGTATCACGAATCTGAGCGAGTTGGCAAGCAGAGATGTACGCCTACAGGATACATGCTTCATGTTATTTCGGATCTGATTGGCTTCATTGCACTCATTTGCCTGCTCGGCGTCCTTATCTACCTTGTGTACGCGCGCATTCGCGGCCAATTCACTTGGGGCATGCTCTGGTTTCTCGTCGTCCCTTTCACTATCGCTATCGCGGGCAACATTCTGCACAGCTACTCTTGGTACTTGGCCGACAAACATCAATTCAAATACGACTACGAAAAGGCCATCTCCACTTGGGTCAATGAATCTGGCGTTCAGCAATCGTACAAATACGACACGGATGCAGACAAAACGGATCAACCTGACTTACAATGATTCCGTTTGACACAACCGGGGCACGCACAATCGTGGCATAACAATCGCATGCACCGGAGTTGCCGGCCGACCGAATCTGAATCAAAGTCGCTGGCGGCAACCCGGTGATGCTGGACGTTGTGTCGCCTTGGAAACAGACTCATGAGCAAACACCGATCGTTCGTGCCAAGCGATTTCTCTTTACGAGACATACCTGGATTTCTCGTTGCCTACGTAATCATTTCTGCGATCTGCGTGTTGGCCGGCCTTATACTTCAAACCCTTCCGCCATTCTGGGACGGAATGCTCTGTGGATTGGGAATTGGATTGCTCGGAGCATTGATCCTGTTACGCAACAGCAAGGCAATAGACATCGCGAGCCTTCCAGAACTATCAGAGAATGTTCGAACGAAATGTGATGACCCAACCTGCACATTCCCATCGCGCTCGTTCGTTGCGGCCGTCAAAACCTATTGTGATGAAACTGGCGCGAGCTTAGCCGAGGGAACAGAGGTGCTAAAGGCATACGTCGCGAAGCGACAGGCGCAACACGGAGTGGCCGATCGCGACATAACAAACGGATGAACCGGAGCCGGAACAGCCGGGCTGGCTCGCTTCGCTCGTTCACGTCAACTCCCGGCCCGGTTATTTCAAACGTTCGTTGGCTGAACTAGAGGCGAGTATGAAATACTTTATAGCGATTGTGACCGCGTTCCTTCTGGTCGCCGGTATGTTTGCGTTTCGGGCGCAGATGCTGAGTAACGTTGCCGCGTGGGAGGCGGCAAACGCCACGATCAGCCCTTTCGAGAAGACGCTCGTTAGTATCGCCTATGCAATCAGCAGTTACTGGTACGCCTTCTTACCCCTCATTCTTGTCGCATGCACTGCAATTGCCGGGTTGATTCCAAAGCCCCGCGCGGATGAACAGCCAACATAGTTTGGCCGCTGAGTTTCGGCATCCATGCCGCTAACGCCTTGGTTCGGCGCAGCCTCTGGTTCTATAACCGTTTGGCTGGCTAACGACTTTCGATTGGGGCGGCGTCAACCACACAACCCGTGGGGCGACTCCCGACCGACGACGGTAATTGCACTTGGAGTGCTCGGAGGATGTGCTAACGATCATGCTCGGTTGCTCCCACAAGTGCGAGTCGCTTGCTCTTGATGATCGTACTGCTTGATCACGGTGAACAAAACAGTTTGGTGGTTGCTCGGCGATGTGCTACCTTGAGCGGCATCGTTGGTGATGGCGGGGTGGTCCCACTGCTCGCCAACGAACAATGGGATCAACCGGAGGGCTCGGCGCGCTCCGTTCTGAATTCACACTTCAACTCCTCGCCCCCGGTTATCGCGGTCGTTATCCCGCCAGGGCGGTGGCGTGTAAATCGCCGGAGAACAGAACATGAATCGAGCACAACTGATCGCAATCGGGTCTGGTTTTACCCTCGTTTTGTTTATGGCGGTATACCCGCCATGGCATACTGATGACCCGCAGCATGGTCAGACGAGTGTATGGGTGGTCGACAGGAAAGTCGGCCGTGGATTGCTTTGGAGTCCACCGCGATTCCATCCGCCGCGCGACCGGACCGATCCCTATGTCCGGGTTGATGGCGAACAGTTACTCGCGGAGATTACGGCAATCGCAAGTCTCACCGGCATCGTCGTGGCTGGCTTGGGGATTGCTTCGATTCGACGCGATTCGTCAGTTCCCGACAGTCCAGAATAATACCGCACGTAGCAATGCCTTCGGTCAAATGCAGCCTCATGTCAATGAACATCACCGCAACTCCGCCGATTGCACATTAGATGCATAAACGCGGCATAACAAAACATTGCACCCGAGTCGCGGAGTCGGGGCCTATCGAAATGGACAATCACTCGTCGCGACCGGGTGAATGCAGGTCGTTAGCCTGCAACGGTGAAACGGTCTGCTTAACCTCAATTACCGGGCTCTGACTCAACGCCCTCAATAGATTGTGAGTCGACCAGGCGGTCCCGATGACAGCAATTGATGATTCACAAAAGAGCGGCGACAACGAACCGCTACAGGTAGCGAGAGCTTCACCGTTTACGATTGCCGCGTACGTCACATTGCTCGCTGATACGTATCTCGTTCTCGCATCGTTGGCCAGCAGAATGATGAAAGAAGCTTACGCTTCGTACCTGCTGCCGTTTAGCGGAGACAAGAATTCAGACGAAACGCACTTGACGGTCCTGACCATCGCGACGTGGACCGCCGTTCTTGCAGTGGGATGTCTATCGTCACGTCGAAGGTCTTCTAACGACAATTATTCTGCGGCAGTTGTCTGGATCGTTCTGGTCCTTGCCATCCCATGGCTTTTCGTTCTGATACCAACCACACTGACCACCCTGAACTGGGCGAAACAGTTGTTCTTATATGGTCCGTAACGCCCAGGCCGCGGGCTAACAATCACATGCACCGGAGCGGCCGTCGGGTGCGTCTTTTGAAATTCACGTCGCTGGTGGCCGCCCGGTGATGTGGGGCGTTATGCCACAGGAAGTGGACGGCAACATTCTTCTTTGAAAGCCAAGTCGATGCAGACTTTATCCTTACTCTATGTCGCGACTGCGGCCTTTTTCGTCTTTGGTGCGGCGGCCGCTGCGAAAGAACCTGGAGAAACCCCAACGCCTGCATCAATGACCTACACGATCGATGTTCCCTACGCCGATACCGACAACCCCCGGCAGGCCCTTGACTTGCTGATCCCCAAAGACTCCGGGAACGAACCCCTGCCTGTCATTGTTTACATCCACGGCGGAGCGTGGAACCACGGCGAGAAGAAATGGCCCCTGTATCGGATGGTCGAATACGTCGCCACGGGCGATTATGCCGCAGTGATGGTCGGCTATCGGCTGAGTGGCGAGGCACAGTGGCCGGCACAGATTCATGACTGCAAGGCCGCCATCCGTTGGGTGCGAGCCAATGCAAAACGGCTTGGGCTGGACGCCGACCGCATCGGGGTCATGGGCGACTCGGCCGGGGGCCATCTGGTCGCCATGCTGGGAACCAGCGGTGATGTTTCAGACATGGATGGCGAGCTCGGATCCGACACCGATGTTTCGAGCCGTGTCTCCTGCGTTGTCGATTACTACGGGCCTGCCGACTTTCTCCATTTGTACAAGACTGCTCCCGAGGGGACCGGAACGGATCAGAATGTGCCTTACCCGACCGTGGCAAGCCTCTTGGGCGCCCCCATTCGGGATGCTCCTGAAAAGGCAGCCTCCGCCAGCCCTGTCACCTATGTCACCGCCGGTGATCCGCCGTTTTTGATTCTCCACGGCACGGCCGATTCTGTCGTGCCGTTCAGCCAGTCGGAGGTGCTCCACACGGCACTCAGGAACGCAGATGCGCCCAGCACCCTGATAACCGTTGAAGGCGGCAGGCACGGTTGGGGGCCAGGGACTGGCACAGACGAATTGTCGTTGCGATTTTTCGACCACCACCTCCGCGGCAAGACCAGGATGTGGGAAAATCAGACACTTCAAGCGCGCTAAACATCTGCATTGCGTTTGGGAACATGGGGAAGTCCAGACGTGTGATTTTTATTCCCCGCGCGTTTGCGGGACAACGCCAGTGAACACTTGCGGCAACCGGACCGGCGAATCCGGCGGAATTCTAAGAGCAACGCGTAACGTTGCCGCCTGAATCTAATTTCCGGTGTCCACCAGTCTTGGGCTATCGCACGCTGGCCGTTATGCCGCTACCACGAATGCACACCCATTAGCCCGACGGTCACAAGCAAATGTCTTCACCGACACCCTGCGAATTCGTGCCGTATCTCAGTATCAACGATGCTCAAAAAGGCGGTCGCATTCTACACCGACGTGTTTGGTGTTGCTCCGCACGTGCTACTCAACATGCCGGACGGGCGCGTGATGCACTGCGAATTTCGCATCGGTAACGGAGGTTTTTCCTCAGCGAAGAACTCCCGGAACATGGTGGCACGCCAAGTCCAACCCGCCTTGCTGGTACAAGCGTTGCGAATCATTTGTACGTCGATGACTGTGACGCGATGGTCGAATCCATGAAAAACAACGGCTCGGAAGTTCTTATGGACCCCACTGACGTGTTCTGGGGCGAACGATTCTCGCGTGTCCGTGACCCATTCGGCCACAAATGGGGAATTACAACTCAACTCCATGAAATGTCGCCTGATGAAATCCAAGCAGCCGCCGAGCAAATGTTTGCGGAGATGTCCGAGTAGTTCGCCAAACATCAGTTGAAACCAAACTGCGGCATAACAAACGCATGCACCGGGGCCACCGATCCGGTCGGATTTAAATGAAAAGTCACATGGCGGCGGCTCGGTGATGCTTGACGTTATGCGTGCGAAGAGATTGACATTGCGATTGGATGATTGACGGCATTCATGCCACGAAACGTCATTCGTACGGACGTGCTCGATACCAAGCGTGAATTCACATCTGAAGTGCAAAGCCGGCTTTGTTGAGAGCTTCCAGTGGAGTTAGATAGTTGAGTCTCTTTCGTGGTCCATTGTTGAGTCGCTCGGTCACGTATGCAAGGGCGTGGTGAGAGATGTCTCGGAAGTCGGTCTTCTTTGCGAAGTACTGACGCAGCAGGCCGTTGGTGTTCTCGTTCGTCGCTCGTTCGTTGGACGAGTAGGGATGAGCGAAGTAGATCGTCATTTTGAGACGCTGACTCAGTCGTTCATGACCGGCGAACTCTTTCCCGTTGTCGACCGTGAGTGTCTGACGCAACTTCTGCGGGACGCTGCGAAACGCTCGCTCTTTCGCTGCGTTGAGTCGAGCACTTGTGCCGTCTTTCATCTTTGCGGCGACGAGATATCCGCTCTTGCGTTTGACACAGGTCATGATCATGCCTGAGTGTCCTGCACCGTGAACGGTGTCGCCTTCCCAGTCACCGAAGCGACGTCGGGAATCAACTTCTGCAGGGCGTTCTTCGATGCTGGTCCGATTCCTGATGCGGCCTCGACCGTCCATGCCACGCCGTTTGCGATACCGACCGTGACGCAGGTACGACCGAAAATGACTGCGGTATTCGCAGGTTTCCAGTCAGCGATAGATCGTCTGACGGGATACACAACGAGACGGCTGATTCAGATGATCACGTTGCTGACGACCAGCAATCTGTTCCGGAGACCACTCCTGAGATAGTCCCGTGCGAACCGCTTCGTTGATCTGAGGATCATCCATCTTCCGCGCAAGCGAACGCTCACGTCGACGCTTTGATGTTTGCTTCTGAGCGGTCACCGCTCGATAGCCCTGCGGGCTGCAGTTGCGACTCAGCTCACGGCTGATCGTCGACGGCGAACGATCCAGACAACGAGCTATTGCCGTCGGGCCGCTGCCGGAATAACGCATCTGAGAGATGACTTCTCGTTCCTCAAGTGTAAGCTGTTGGTATGACATCGCAGGTTCTCCGTTGGACAGTGGATTGTTTACACCAACTATCCAACTCCCTGCGGTGTCCACTTTCCAGCAGCAAACCGACCTGAAGCCCCGCTCGCACTTCACCGTCGCCCAAAACATGACTCGCGATCGCGAAGCGAGGAAGAGCCGAACTCCCTCTTGTCCGAACCTGTGCTGAAATCAGCTACGTTACACTTCAGATGTGAATGCGCCACGTCAATGTCGCTGGTGGCAACCCGGTGATGCTGGACGTTATGCTAAGCAAATGGGATTCGACCCGAACATGATGGATCCCGACGATTGGCCTCCGCTGTGGATCGCTCTGTCGGAGCGGAACTACGAGAGCGCTTCGAAACTGATTGCAGATGGAGCTGCTCTTGATGACCTGATCGAGGAGGACGGCAATACATTTTTACATGATGCCGCTCAAGATGGTGATGTTGAGATGGTCGATTTTTTCCTCAGCCACGATTGTCCCCTTACACTTGAGCAGTTTGACTATGTGCAGCAGACTCCTTTGATCCGTGCTGCCGATAACGGTAAGACTGACGTCGTCGTTCGCCTCCTCTCAGCCCGCGTCAATCCAAACGCAAACGAGGAACATCGCATCGGAAATACCGCGATTCGAGAAGCGGTTCGGGGAGGACACAGCGACATTGTGTCTCTGTTACTCCGTGCAGGCGCAGACCCTACGATCACGGGGTGGATGGGCATTTCGGCCGTAGACCAGGCATGGGATGAGATTGAATCTGACAATGCGACTATCAAAGCGATCCGATCCCTTTTGCGTTCCTTTCCGAGTTCGTTGCGTGATAAAATACAGGAGCAGAACAAGGCGCTGTACCCAAACACTGACCCGCCGCGAGATTGAAAGCTTCCCGTAACTTGAACCCTAATTCTGCATTCCACGCTCGCTCCCCGGTCAGGGCTGGGTGAGCTCGGACGTTATGCCGCAGATTCTGTTGGAGGTCACTGACCGGTCCGATGTATGAGAGATTCACTGACAATGCACGGCAATGCATGCTGGCCGCAAACCGGGTGGCACAGCAACTGAAGCAAGACCATATTGGTGGCTTACATATAGTTATTGGCGTGATCAACTCCGCTCCAGATGCCTGTGAACTTCTTGAGAAATCAGCTACAGACATAAATGAATTGCGGGCAGCGGCTGTTGAAATCGTAATGACGACCCATTCCGGCGGTGCTAAACGCTCGATTGAAAAAGCAATGGATCAGGCCCGAATCTCCAATAGCAAGGTTATTGACGTTGTACACATTCTACTTGGTACATTGATGGATCCTGATGAATCGGTTGTCGCACTATTCGACCAAGTGGGCACGAACATCGACGTCGTCACAAAATTGCTCAGTGACCACTTGCGATCTGACGGCGCGGCATAACATTCGCATGCACCAGAGGTGCCAGCCGTGCCGAATCTGAAATCAACGTCGCCGGCGGCAACCCGGTGATACTGGACGTTATCCCGCTCAAGCAATTCCAAAAATGCGATACCGAACTCGCACACTCTTGATACTGATTGCGATTGCGGCTTGCGTAATTGCTGCCGTTCAGGGCATTCGGAACTTTGATGGTCCTTTTGCCACTGTTCGGGTTTCGCAGGATGCCGCGTTTGAACTGGCGGACGAGGCGGCAATCTCGCTCACCGAATCAGCTTTGCGCCAAATCGAATTTGATCCCGTGCGACCAATTCCATCATACGGTTCGACTAACGCTATGTACGTCGTTGGCAGAAACGCTGCCGATTCAGATCGAATTACGATAATATGGGAGGTTCGCGGACAGGACTACGCAGACTACACGGTTCGACTTAATCGTGATGATGACGGAATCATTGCAGCAATATATAAAAACTGGTTGTAAGATCCAAAACGCTAAACCCAAACGCGGGATAACAATGCGTTGAACCGGAGCCGCGGTAGCCGGGCGGGTTCGAAATTGACAATCACTTGCCGCGGCTCGGTTAACGCGGCCGTTAGCCTTTATCAAAGTGTCCGCCTCATGTTCACGTTTTCCCACTGGTCGATATTTTTGCTCGTTATCCTCGTGGTCTTCTGGCTGCTCAAGCACTGGATACAGGGTTCGCGATCAGATGCGTGGCAAAGAATTGCCGAGATTCTGGGTTTTTCGTATACAGAGAGAGACACTGGCGTCTTGCAGCCGTACTCTCACTTTGACAATTTGCAGGGCTCGCACGTTACTGGATGCGCTCGGCATTTTTTGGAATCCGAAGCAAATGGCTGCTGGCGCTGCATCGTCGACTACATCCATCCTGGCGTGGATAACAAATCCCATACCATCTGCCTGGTACGGTCCAATCGGCTTGCGCTTCCGCACTTCAAGATTCAGCCGGCAACCTGGGTTTCTCGGCAATTCTTTGCCACGCCTCGGATCGCGAAGACTGCCGCTCTACCATTTATAGAGCATCCAGACGACGCGGGATTCAATTCGGCCTATCACCTTCAGGGGGCCGATGCGACTACCGTTCATGCTGCATTAACACCGGAAATCCGAGCGTTCCTCATATTGCAACGCGCACGAGGATTCTGTTTCGAGGCCGACGGACAAACTTTGTTGTTTCATACGCGGACCCTGATCCGACCAGACAAGGCACCGGACCTGCTTGACAAATCGCTCGAAATCCTCCGTGTTTTCACTCGGAATCGCTGAGGATCCATGAACGAATGTTAGAAACGGGGTGCGTCGCGTTAATGCTGCGATCCATCGTAAAAAACCCAGCCGATACAAGGATGAAGCAGATGTCATGAAGAAAAGTATTCTCCTCACATCAGGTGGTATTGCAGTCATTCACCTGCTTCTATCAATCGGCTCAGTGGCAGTTGCGTTCGGTTCTGGAATGGAGGCGTTCGAGAATCCGGACTATCAGCCGTCAATGGCCGAGCGTATTGCCGATTCCCTCGTGGAAATTCTGACGCAGCCAGCTATGTCCCTGTGGACTTCATGGATGAGCAAAAACATCCCCGATGTGGTCGAATGGGGACTATACCTCTTGAACAGTCTTCTTTGGGGGATAGCCTTGGCGATCCTTCTGCACGCACGCACGCTTGTTGATGGAAAGAAGCCGAACAACAAAACTATAAAAGCGACTTCGTAAACGACGCGTCTCACGGCAAGCAAGCGGATAACAATCACATGCACCGGAGCTGCCCTCCGGGCGGAATTTGAAATCAACGTCACTACCGGCAACCCAGTAATTTTAGCCGTTCTACAGCAGTATCGCCGTTTCGTCAGCGAATTTCAGATATCCACACTAATTACAGGTTCACGATCGGCCCATTTGGCACGTCAAGGAATACAGCCATGTCAAGTTCCGACCCGTTCGCTGACAGGCCGCATCAACTTGATGTCCCTTCCTTACGCGACATACAGTCCGTCACGTTTCAACTTGCGGATTCTCTTCGTAATTTGGACTTTTACCGGACATCCGACGAAAAGATGAATCAACAGCACCGTCAGGCGTCAATTCGAGAATTCTGGCAAGATGCCAAACAGTGCGCCGTCCGATTGGCCAGGCTTCTTGACGATGGCAAGGCCACAGCGTTCCCAATCTTGGTGTTCGAGATTGACAGCAATGGTGAGCAAATAGCTCGCGCGAACGATACGCTGGTAGCGGTAATACTCTCGGATATTTGGCAGAATGTCACATGGATTGCTCGGGGCGAGCGGGTGAGTTCGAGAATTGACGTCATGTACGGCATGGCGGCGATCAGCGAGCGTCTGCGGCGAAACGCTAGAAAACTCAGCGCAGTCCTGCGCACTACCGCAAGAGGGCTGTAAGATGTCAACGAGGTAGGGGAGCAAGCTGTAGAACAAGATCGTTGCAGCCGACGTGCTAGCCGTATGGTTAGTCGGCCGTTACCGAAGATGGAGAATTGTTCGATAGTTCAAGCCGCCATGGCAACGCTCGCCCGCGGCTGAACTCAGCGTTATGCATTGAGATGTGAGGACTAAATGAAAGAAACTTTGACACTCGGTGTGGTGACGATGCTGTGTTTGTTGCAGATACCTGCTGGTGTCGGTTCTGCAGAGCCGACACCGAGCAGAAAGACACGGCCAAGAAGCCAGTGGAGGACAACATCAGCATCCACATGTCCTATCTTTTTGCGTCTTCTTACCGAAGACTAAAACCGGTAATGCGTTCCGAGCCAAAGGACGCATCAGACTGGGACACGATGCAATCAGAAGCATTGTTGTTGGCAGAAAGTGGCGGCAATCTGACTCGGCGTCGTTCGTCCAATGCATTCAATCCCAAGGCACAACAAAGCTGGCCAGAAAACGGTACTGCCGTCAAGAAGCATGCAGCCGCGCTGTATCGTGCGGCTAAGAGCAAAGACTTTGCTGCCGCCAAACGCACTATCTTTCGATGACAGAGAGTTGTAATGCTTGCCATAGAGCTGAAGTGTCAATCGGTAGTCCGCCGATCCTCATTTCCCTTGGTAAGGGGATCACTGATAACTAACATCGATTCCTGACGGATACATAACCAAACGCTGGACCGGAGCCGCCGATCCGGTGGGAATCAAGTAGCAGGCTGATTTGCGGCGGCCCGGTCAGCTTTGACGTTATGCATCCCTAACAACTCACAATGGCCGAATCCATAAACATCAATCTGCCACGTTCACACAGCGCACGATTTCCAGATCGTTGCGTGGTGTGCGACCATGACGACCCGGTGTCCCATGTTCGTATCATGACCGTCCCTGTTGAACAGTGGACCTGGTTGCTTTGGTGGTTCGGAAAGCCATTTGTAACGAAGACTCCGGCTTGCACCGGCTGTGCGTGGAAACTACACGCCCTACGATTCGTCAGTCTTGTGGTGACAATCTCAATTACGGTCGCAGCGTTTTGGTTGATTTGGCCCCATTTTAAGGATCCTGTTCCTCACGGGATGCGCAAATATGCCATGGCGGGCCTCGTGCTTCTTTGTCTACTGCCACAACTCATATTTGAAGATTTTTTCGCCAGACCTTTTGGCATTACTGCTGATGTTGACGGAGTTGATTATAAATTCACATCGAAGGACTATGCTGTTGACTTCGCGAAGCAGAACATTGACGCCATGTGGGTTAAGGTCAATGGTGAATTCATCAACCAGTAGTGTGGAACGATGACTAACAATTCAATGCACCGGAGTTGCCGACCGGTCCGAATCTGAAATCAACGTTGCTGGCGGCAATCCGGTGATTGTAGTCGTTAGGCGGGGACAGAAAGGGCACAGCCCAGCGTCGCCCAACAGCTGCGTTCCGTAACGTAGGATGAAGTCCGATGTGGAAAATCCTTGGGACACTGGTACTAATGGTGGCCAGTGGGATCGTTGCGTTCGTGGTATCGGTTTGGCTATTGATGCACCTCGGAATGCGTTGGCACAACAACTATGAATACTATGGCGATTACCCGGTCCTGTACCTGGGCCCGGCGTTGGTTGCCTTCATTGCCCCTGTGATTGTCTCGTGGTGGCGAGGGAGGTTCAAGACACCGAAGACGGGCTCATAGTTTTTCAAACCCGCTGTGCCTGTTACTGCCGTAAATGATTGAATGTCCGCCCTTAACAAACGCATGCACCGGAGCCGCCGATCTGACGTTTGAATAAGGGACAGTTACTTGGTGGCGGCCCGGTGATGTGGGTCGTTATGTGCCAAAGGCTGTTTTCCTTTGATCCAACATCATGGTCCCAGCGTTCGCTTTGACCTCGCAGTGAAATTAAACCGTCCAGGGTAAACGCAAACTAAATGGTTTTGATAGCAAGTACTTGCATCATGTAGTCGACGTTCCATCCGGCCATTCGTCGTCTCATGGCGATGCTTTCCTTGTCGTTCTGCTGTTTCAGGAGGCTGATTGCGAAGCGTTTGAGCCATGCCAAGTTGTCGGCGGCAAAGCGGTCACGGACTCGGCTGTCGTCTTCGCGGAACGTCACGTCCAGGCACCAGTGCAAACTGTTTTCGATTCCCCAGTGACCGCGACCTGCTGCTGCGAAACGACGTACTCCCAGACTCAGCGACGAGATAAAGAAGCGAATGTCAGTAGTTTCTTTTCCGCGTTGTAGACTCGTTCGAACGGCCACGCCAATCGTCCTCAACTCCTTCCACAGTGACGCATCAGGCAGCGTCTTTGGGGCGGGCAGATGAAAGTACTCCACCGTGTCTTCACGACCGTGGCCTTTCATTGTTTCCACGTACCGGTCAACGGTCGTTGTGGCAAAGTCATTTTCCATTTGTTCGATCACGTGGTCCATCACGGCGTGATGCAGGTTGCCCTGGTTTCCCTTCAGAGCCAGTAAGTAGTCTCCACCTTTGTTAATAATCTTCGCCGCGATGTTTTTCTGGCAGCCCGCAGCATCGATGGTCACGATCGCGTTGTTCAATTCGATCTGATCGATCAGTGCAGGGATTGCCGTGATTTCGTTGGATTTCTCCTCGGTCGCCAACTGTCCCAGACTGATTCCTCGCTGCACGGACCAGGCACTCACGAGAAACAAGGGCCCGAGACTTTTCTTCCGGTTATGGGAACGTCGCAACGCTTTACCATCAATCGCGATCACCTCATCCGTAACATCACCATCGAGTCCCTGACGCAGGCTCGCAATCCATTGCTCGAAACACGCTTGAAAGGCGGCTGGCCGCAACGCCGCCAGCAGTCGACCAATCGTGTCGTGAGACGGGATGCCGTGGGGAAGTTCGAGGTACTTCTTCAACCACTCCGCGTGCGTCCTGGCCCACACTCCAATCGCCTTCGGACCATCCGCACCGGCGAGCACTCCGCACACGCTGATCACAATCAGGTCTCCCAGCAGATGCTGCCGATTGATCGAGCTGCGTGGATCATCCAGACCATCGAAATACTCCAGCATCGAAACAGCATCGTCGTGTGTTACTACCTGCATCAGATGGCTCTCCATAGCCGCTCAACAGTCTCGTCTCGGAAAGAACATCAGTAATAGAATTCACGCACGAGCGCAAGCCGACCCACCTCTCACAGAACCCCTGAAGTGCGAGTCGACCCTGGATCAAGGGGCAAACTCTCGCAGGTGAAATCGGCAGCCGCAGAATCGCAGTAGTCGATACCGGTGAGGGCGATGACAGTGGTATTGCGTATGTCGCGCTCTTTGTGGGACCAGCGTTAGATACCCCGAAATCGACACAAAATTAGGAATTAAACATAGCCAGATAACCAACGG
>JACLAC010013105.1_pt1 | contig 48253 bp, 59 predicted proteins | sample 8027881 | NCBI WGS metagenome assembly JACLAC01 (sample SAMN15725517, study PRJNA655200) | protist metagenome | isolation source: fluorescence activated cell sorting (FACS) single amplified genomes of... | place: Spain: Blaines Bay Microbial Observatory, Mediterranean Sea | collected 2016-01-19 | reverse complement strand
TTGAAAGAGATGCAGACGTATACAGATATCAAGGACAAGCATATAGTTGGATAGGCTTTGATGAAATTACTCATTTACCTACAGAGTTTAGTTGGAACTATCTTGCTTCAAGACTACGTACAACTGACCCAGAAATACAAACATACCTTAGATGTACTGCTAACCCTGGTGGTGTTGGTTCTCATTGGGTAAAGAAAAGATATATAGAACCATCAGAACACAACAAAAGTTTCCTTGGAGGAGATGGACTTACTCGTAAGTTTATTCCGGCTAAGTTAGCTGATAATCCTTATCTTTCTGAAGATGGTGTTTATGAGCAGATGCTCAAATCACTTCCGCCTATACAGCGTAGACAACTCTTAGAAGGTAACTGGGACGTTGCTGAAGGAGCTGCATTTGTAGAATTTAGTCCTGAACATCATATAATTACACCATTTGAGCTTCCTGTACACTGGGAAAGAGTAAAATCAGTTGACTATGGATACGCTGCAGAAAGCTGTTGTTTATGGGGTATTATGGATATAAACGATAATACTTTAATAATTTATAGAGAATTATACAAAAAAGGCTTGACAGGAGAAGAATTAGGTGCTATAATAACTGATATGGAGACAGAAGACCCTTTTTCGGTCAATGGTGTCCTTGATACTGCAGCATGGGCAAACACAGGTACAACTGGTCCAACTGTAGGAGAAAGTTTAGTAAGAGCTGGTCACAAGTTAAGACGAGCAGATAAGAATAGAATACAAGGTAAAATACAAGTACACGAGTATTTAAAGGTTAGAGAAAACGGTAGACCTAAGTTACAGATATTTAATACATGTCCGAACTTAATAAGAGAAATCCAGTCTATACCGTTATCTAAAACTAACCCAGAAGATGTAGATACAAAAGCTTCTGACCACGCATATGATGCATTGCGTTATATGATAATGAGTAGACCAAGAATGGAAAGCCCATTAGAAAGAATGCGAGGTTTAAAACGAGAAATGTATAGACCAGTAGATTCAACATTTGGTTATTAAGATATGGCAGACAACGAAAATACATTTTTAAGTGCTAATAATATTTACGAAGAAGTAGAAGGTGAATCTGGAGTTCAACTTACACTTGAAGAAGACCAACAGCGTAATCTTATTGGTATTATAAAAGGTAGATTTGCACAAGCTGAAGACGCTAGACAAACTGATGAACGTAGATGGTTAAAGGCTTATGAAAACTACAGAGGTCTTTACGCTAAGAATGTTAAGTTTAGAGAATCAGAAAAGTCTAGAGTATTTGTAAAAGTTACTAAGACTAAAGTACTTGCTGCCTTTGGTCAATTAGTTGATGTTATCTTTGGAACAGGTAAGTTTCCTATAGGTGTAGCAGAAACTAAAATGCCAGAAGGTGAAACAGATATTGCACACCTTGATATCTCAAACCCAACTCCGGGTTTAGAAACTTCAGAAGCTGAAATACCTGATGACATAGGAAATAGAATAGAAGACAATCCTTATGATGTTGGTTACGAAGGTGATGGTAGAACTTTAAAACCGGGTGCATCTTTTTACAACGGTGTATTTGAAGATAGTCTTGAAGACAAAGCACAAAACGCAGGTATACTTACAGACGGAGCTAGTCCTGACCCACAAGCTTTAGAATTAAATCCTGCACAAAGAGCTGCAAGACGCATGGAAAAACTTATCCATGACCAAATAGAAGAATCAAACGGAAACTCAGAATTAAGAAATGCTCTTTTAGAATCTGCTTTACTAGGTACAGGGATTGTAAAAGGACCATTTAACTTTAACAAAAGATTACATAAGTGGGATACAGACGAAGAAGGTAACAGAACTTATAATCCGTTAGAGGTTAGAGTTCCTAGGATTGAGTTTGTTAGTTGTTGGGATTTTTACCCAGACCCTAACGCTACTAACATGGAAGAATGTGAATATGTAATACATAGACACAAAATGAATCGTAGTCAACTTAGACAGCTACGTAACATGCCTTACTTTAAAGAAGAAGAAATACGTAACGCAATTCAAATGGGTGCTAATTACGTAGAAAAAGATTTTGAAAGCCAGTTAAAAGACGATGCTAGAAGCGATGAAGATGTAAACAGTAGCTTTGAAATTTTAGAATATTGGGGCATGATGGATGCAGAATACGCAAGAGAAGTAGGTATCGACTTACCCGACACTGTTGATGACCTAGATGAAGTACAAGTAAATGTATGGACATGTGGACATTATTTACTAAGAGCTGTATTAAATCCATTTACTCCATACAGACTACCTTACAATGCTTTCCCATACGAAAGAAATCCATATAACTTCTTTGGTATTGGTGTAGCAGAAAACATGGATGATAGTCAACAGATTATGAATGGTCATGCAAGAATGGCTATTGACAACCTAGCAATGTCTGGGTCGTTAGTGTTTGATGTAGATGAGTCTGCTTTAGTTGGTGGACAATCAATGGAAATATATCCGGGTAAAGTCTTTAGAAGACAAGCTGGAATGCCGGGACAAGCTATACACGGATTAAAATTTCCTAATACATCACAAGAAAACTTAATGATGTTTGATAAGTTCAGACAATTAGCAGATGAGCAAACTGGAATACCTAGTTACTCACACGGACAAACAGGTGTTCAAAGTATGACAAGGACTGCTTCTGGTATGTCAATGTTACTTGGAGCATCAAGTTTAAATATTAAAACAGTTATCAAAAACCTTGATGACTTTTTATTAAAGCCACTAGGGGAATCTTACTTCCAGTGGAACATGCAGTTCTTAGAAGATGAACTAGATGTTAAAGGTGATTTAGAAGTTAGAGCTACTGGAACAAACAGCTTAATGCAAAAAGAAGTTAGAAGTCAAAGACTAACAACATTCTTACAAACTGCACAAAGTCCTGCTATTGCTCCATTTGTAAAGATTTCTAAATTAGTAAGTGAACTAGCCTACAGCTTAGACTTGGACCCTGATGAAATACTCAATGACCCAGAAGAAGCTGCAATTATGGCTCAAATAATAGGAATGCAAAATGCTGGACAAACAAATGGCGAAGAGGCTCAATCCAATAGTCAACAGCCCCCAATGGGAGGACTTCAAGGAACACCTGAACAACCTCCGGAACTTGGAGCTACAGGCACTGGTGGTGGCAACATCGGAACAGGAAATGTACCGGTTGCAGGGGAAGCTGAATTTTCTGGGCAAGTTGGAGCAACTGGACCTACAGGTTAAAGAAGCATTAATAAGAAAAGAGGAAACTTAATATGATGACATTAATTGGAAACATAATAAATATAATAACAATCATACCAATGATTATTGCAGGAGCATCTTTAATATGCTCACTAACACCAACACCTGCTGACGACAAGTGGGTAGGTAAAGCTTACAAAGTTTTAGACTGGTGTGCACTTAATGTAGGAAAAGCAAAGGAGAAATAATATGCCATTACCAGCATTACCAGTAGTTATGACCATAGGAAGATATATGGTAAAAAACGGTGCAAAAAAAGCAATACAAAAATACGGTGATGATGCAGTTAAAGCTGCAATGAAAGAAAATAATTTAAAAACTGTAGGTGATAAAGTTCTTAAAAAAAGAATGACTGTTGCAGAAAAAAAAGCACTATCTAAAAAAATACAAAAAGAAGATTTTCCTAAACAAAAACCAACAAATAAATTAACAAGGCAAGAAGAATATCTTGAAGAATTAGATGCTTTATCAAGATTTGACATGAAAGCTGGTGGTTTATTATCAGATGATAGAGCAATGTACAAAGACGGTAGTGGTCCGGGTATAGAAGCTCTTAGAAAAGAAGCACCTGAAGTTGTTGCTAGAATGGGATACCAAGAAGGTGGTTCATTACTTAATGATGATATGCCTATGATGTCTGCAGATATGGAAATGTCTCCAGAACCTACAATGGATTCAGATGAAGTAATGGAAGATAACTATGTAGATTTTGTAGTATCTGAAGCTTTATCTGACGAAGAACAAGAATTTTTAAACGAACAATTAGAAGGCAACGATATGCTTAGTGTTATATTTGACAAAGTTGTTGACACTGCCTCAGAATTTACTGGAGATGGTCCTGTTGAAGGACCGGGAACAGGAGTCTCTGACGATATACCCGCAAGGTTATCTGATGGAGAATTTGTCTTTACTGCAAAAGCTGTAGAAGAAATCGGAGAAGACACTTTAATGTCTATGATGAAAGATGCTGAAGCTAATGCAGATGAAAGACAACAACTTAATATGGGTGGACAACCTATAATGGAAGAAGAAATGAAGGTAGACCAATATGGAAAACCAGTTGACCCTGATATTGTAGAAGATGACATACGTAAAAATATGTTAGACGTGAATCCTAGATTAAGATAACGATAGAGCTACCCTGAGATATCAGGCACTTTATCACTTTAAAAACCGAAAGGCTACCTTTACAATACAAGCCCTGCTAGTGCACAACGCAGCTACCTTGTAAACAAAGCCCCAATTAGGAGAATAGAAAATGACTAATACAGTCCAAAAAGAAGAAACGCCAAATCCTTATAACGCAAAAAAAGATTGGCACAAAGGTGATGATAAACCTTTTGTATCATCAAATAGTATGTTTTTTGAAGAGCCTTCTGAAAAGAATAAGCTTTTTAATAGTAACGATATAACTGAAGTGGAAGCTGAAGGAAGTGTTAATACTAAAGAACTGGAAACTAAAAAGGATAGTCCTTATAAAAGACCAGATTATAAAAAAAGATACGATGATTTGAAAAAACATTATGATTCTAAACTAAACGAGTTTAAATCTAGAGAACAAGAGTTAATAGAAGAAGCTACTAAAAATAGAACTGACTATAAAGCTCCTAAATCTCCAGAAGAATTAGAACAGTTTAAAACAGAATATCCTGATGTTTATGAAGTTGTAGAAACTGTTGCTCATATGCAATCGGAGACTAAAGCAAAAGTTCTAGAAGAACGCCTTAGTAAACTCCAAGAACGTGAAAATCAGTTAGTACGACAGGATGCAGAAAAAAGGTTAATGGAAAGACATCCTGATTTTGAAGATATCAGAAACAGTGATGACTTTCATGGTTGGGCAAAAGAACAACATTCATCTATCCAAGCTTGGGTATATGAAAATAATGACGATGCAGACCTAGCCTCACGTGCTCTTGATTTGTTTAAAAAAGATATTGGTATGGAAACTCCAAAGACTAAGTCATCTTCTAAAAAACCGACTAAACAATCTGCTGCAGATATGGTCTCTACTAAAACAACTAGTATTGAACCAACTCAGGAGAAAGTATGGTCATTAAGGGAGATAGAAGCCATGTCTGTACAAGAATTTGATAAATTCGAAACTGAAATATCAGATGCTATGCAGGAAGGCAGAATCTCAAATTAAACTATATTAACTTAAAGGAGAAGTATCATGGCTCAATTTTTTGAACCCTCAACCGATACAAATGCTAACTTTGCAAACTCCGTAAGTGGACAAACTAATAGTTTCTTTTTACCTTCGGTTTACTCTAAAAAGGTTTTAAACTTCTTTAGAAAAGCCTCGGTAATTGAAGCTATCACTAACACCGACTATGCCGGTGAGATATCCTCTTTCGGAGACTCTGTAAAGATTATCAAAGAACCTGTAATTTCTGTGTCAGATTACACAAGAAATACAGACACAACTGAAACTAGACTAACAGACCAAGAAATTTCTTTAGTTGTTGATAGTGCTAAAGCTTTCAAATTCATCGTAGATGATATTGAAACTAATATGTCACATGTCAACTTCAAAGAGGTTGCTTCAAGCTCGGCTGCTTATGCATTGAAAGATTCATATGACGCTGCTGTTTTAGCAACTATGTTTTCTGGCTGTTCTGCATCATCACCTGACCACATCATAGGTTCAGACAGTTCTACTGCTGACGCTACTATGACACACGCAACCAACTCTGTTGACTTGCTTGGTTCAGATGGAACTGGTGTAGATGCTATTGACCTTATGGCAAGAATGGCAAGACTTTTAGACGACCAAAATGTACCTGAAGAAGGTAGATGGTTTGTTGCACCTCCTTCATTCTATGAAGAGCTGTCACAATCTGGTTCTAAAATGCTTTCTGTTGACTTTAACGCTGGTCAAGGCTCAATCAGAAACGGATTAGTTTCAAGTGGAAAACTACGTGGATTTGATATGTACAAGTCTAATAACATTGCTAGTACATCTAATGCTACTGGTAAAGTTATGGCTGGTCATATGTCATCTACTGCAACTGCTAATACTATTCTCTCAACAGAAGTGTTAAGAGACCCAACATCGTTTGGTGACATAGTAAGAGGCTTACATGTCTATGGTGCGAAAGTACTTAGAGATGACGCTTTATGTAGTGCATTCTACGTGATTGACTAATTGTCAAAACTCGGGGGAGGCTTCGGTCTCCTCCACTTTTTAAATAGGAATAATATGAAAGTTAAAGCACCAAAAGGACACCATTGGATGAAACAAAAGAATGGTAGTTTTAAATTAATGAAACACACAGGCAAGTTTGTAAAACATAAAGGTGCTAGTTTAGAAGCAAACTTTCCAATTCAAAAGGTTCATAAAAAATAATGGCTACAACATATTTAGATTTAAGTAACGAAGTATTAAGAGAACTAAACGAAGTTGTATTAACTTCTGCTAACTTTAGTTCAGCAATAGGAATACAATCATTTGTAAAAGATGCTATTAATAAATCTATATTTGATATAGCTAACGAAGAACCACAGCTGCCTTTTTTCTCAGCAGGAGCTAGTGGAGGCACAGACCCTTTTTACGGGAATGTAACTGTCGCAACGGTGGCAGGAACTAGATGGTATACGCTTAAAGCAGATAGCTCTAGTATAACAACTGATTATGCATCAGTAGACTGGGATGATTTTTATTTAACAACAATAAACGTAAGTGGAGAAACAACTCCTTACGTTTCTAAAGGTTTAAAATTTTTAACACTAGATGATTGGAAAAGATATTATAGAGATTCTGAAAACTCAGATGACGCTGAAGGTTCAGATGCAAGTCATGGCGAACCTGCATATGTTATTAAAAGTCCAGACCATAGAAAGTTTGGATTAAGTCCAATACCTGATAAAGTTTATAACGTACACTTTTATGCGTTTGTAAAACCTACAAGGTTGTCTAGTTATGACGATACTATTACTATGCCAGACCAGTATAGTAATGTAATAACTGCAAAAGCTAGATACTATGTACATCAGTTTAAAAATAATATACAACAATCTGCTTTTGCAATGGACGATTATAAAAAAGCAATGAAAACTATGAAAAGTAATTTAGTTAATCCAGAACCTAAATACATGACAGATGACAGGACTTATTTCTAAATGGCAGCAGGACAACCATTTTCAGTATCTTTAAGTGGTGGATTAGATAAATCTACTAACTCTTTATCGTTACTACAAACACCCGGAGTAGCTACTAAATTAAGAAACTTTGAAGTATCTATTGAAGGTGGTTACAGAAGAATAAATGGCTTTACTCTTTTAGGTGGAGGAAGTGCTGCAAGACCTAATAGTTCTAATGATGTAGAAGGTTTAGAAGTTTATGCAGATGGAGTAGTTGCTGTAGTAGGTAACGATATATTTTTTAGTTTAGATGGAACTGCTTGGTTACAAATAAACAAAGCTAGTGTAGATGCTTCAGGAGATAATTATTCTACATTTACAGGTAGAAGTGAATTAAGTTTAACAAATCTTGACCAGTGTGAGTTTGCTATTTACGAAGGTATTAGTGAGTATGGTGAACTAATTATAACAGATAAAAGCGGTAGTAATAAACCTTTTTTATTTAAAATGACTGGTACAGGAGCTTTAACTAACAGAACATTTTTTGTAAGTCAAATAACTATAAGTGGTTCTAAGACAGCTAAACATTGTACAATACATAATAATCACTTAGTAGTTGCTGGAGATACTAGTACACCTAATACACTTTATTATAGTGGAACTGCAGACATAGATAGTTTTAGTAGTACGGGTTCTGGTAGTATTGTACTTGAAGATAAAATAGTAGGATTAAAAAGTTTTCGTAATGAATTATTTATATTTTGTCAAAATTCTTTATTTAAATTACAAAACATAAATAACTCTAGTACTATAGCTGTAGTGCCTGTTACTAAAAACGTAGGCTGTATTGATGGTCAAACAATTCAAGAGATTGCTGGTGACCTTATATTTTTAGCACCTGATGGATTTAGAACAGTTGCTGGTACAGCTAGAATTGGTGACGTTGAGTTAGGAACTATTAGTCAAAACATACAGCCTATTATAAACGATATTGTTTTAAATAAATCTCAGTATCAATTTAGCAGTGTTGTTATAAGAACAAAATCACAATACAGAATGTTTTATAGTAAAACAACTGATTCTACTTCAACTTCAAAAGGAATCATAGGAGTACTAAGACCACAAGGATTTGAATGGTCAGAAACTTTAGGAATACAAGCTCCGGCAATTTGTTCAGGATTTGACAGTAACGGAGAAGAAAAATTTTATCACGGAGATAGAGACGGATATATTTACAACCATAACGTAGGTAATACATTTAATCCTGCGGGTGTAGAAACAGCTGTTAATGCTGAATATCAATCACCAGATTATGATTACGGAGATTTAGGAACATTAAAAACTTTAGATTATGTAAAGTTATCTATAACACCAGAGTCATTAGCTCAACCAACATTAAGAGTTAGATTTGATTATGATGATTTAGATACACCACAGCCAGTAGACATACCTTTAACAGCAGTACCAGAACCTGCGTTATTTGGAGCTGCGGTATTTAATAATCAAACTTTTGGAGCTGCACAACAACCATTAGTTAGACAAGCACTAACAGGAAGTGGACACAGTAACTTTTTTAAAATATTTAGTTCAGATACAAGAGCACCATATACTATAAATGGTATTTACATAAATTACAGACCTGCAGGAAGGCAATAAGGGAGATATAAACAATGGCACAAACATATACTAGACAAAGTTCATTTGCAGATGGTGATACAATCACAGCAGCACTATTTAATAATGAATATAATCAATTAGTAAATGCTTTTAGTTACAGTTCAAGTAGTGCAACTACTACTGGACACAGACATGATGGTACAGCTGGACAGGGTGGTAACATTTATAGAATAGGTGACTTAGACTTTTTTAATAAAATTGAAATAGATACTACTAACGATAGAATAGGATTTTATGTTCAAGTATCTTCAGGAACTGTAGAACAAATTAGATTACAAGACGGTGCTTTACTCCCAGTTACCGATAGTGATATTGATTTAGGTACTACTTCTTTACGTTTTAAAGATACTTATACAGATACTATTACAACTACAGGAAACGTAGCAGTTGGTGGAAACTTAACAGTTACAGGTACTGCGACTATTGCAGGTAACCTTACATTTGGTGATGCAGCCTCTGATACAGTAGCTTTTAGTGCTGATGTTGCTTCTAACCTTTTACCTAGTGTTGATAACAACTTTGACTTAGGTGCTTCAGGTTCAGAGTGGAAAGATTTATACATTGATGGTGTAGCTTATGTAGATGCTATAAACTTTAACGGTACTGCAATAACTGCAACAGCTGCAGAATTAAATATCCTTGACGGAGTAACAAGTACTGCTGCAGAATTAAACATCTTAGATGGTGTTACAAGCACAGCAGCAGAGTTAAACATCCTTGATGGTGTTACAGCTAGTGCAACAGATATAAACCTTATAGACGGTATAACAAACGGAACAGTAATAGCAAGTAAAGCTATTATAACAGATTCAAACAAAGACATTACTGGTGGTAGAAACATAACTATTAGTGGTGAGTTAGATGCAGCTACATTAGATATTAGTGGTGATGCAGACATTGACGGTACTTTAGAAGCAGATGCAATTACTATTGGTGGTGTTACATTAGCAGAAACAATTAGTGATACTGTAGGTGCTATGGTAACAAGTAATACTGAAAGTGGTATTACAGTAGCATATCAAGATGCAGACAATACACTAGACTTTACAGTCGGTACACTTAACCAAGATACAACAGGAAATTCTGCAACAGCTACAGCACTTGAAACAGCTAGAACAATACATGGTGTATCATTTGACGGTACAGGAAACATTGACCTTTCAGAAGTAGTTCAAGATACAGTTGGGGCTATGTTTACAAGTAATACTGAAACAGGTATTGTAGCAGCTTACCAAGATTCTGATGGAACAATAGATTTAGCAGTAGGAACTCTTAACCAAGATACAACAGGTTTAGCAGCTACAGCTACAGCTTTAGCAACTGCAAGAACAATACACGGTGTATCTTTTGATGGTACAGCTAACATAGACTTAACAGAAGTTGTACAAGATACTGTAGGAGCTATGGTATCTTCAAATACTGAATCAGGTATTACAGTAGCTTATCAAGATGGTGATGGTACTTTAGACTTTACAGTTGGTACACTTAATCAAAATACTACAGGTTCAGCAGCTACTTTAACAACTGCAAGAACTATTGGTGGTGTAAGTTTTGATGGTAGTGCTAATATTAATTTACCCGGTGTAAATGCTGCAGGTAATCAAGATACAACTGGTAACGCTGCAACAGCTACTTTAGCTACAACAACTACAGTTACAGACAGTACAGCAAATACAAATTTTCCTGTAGTTTTTCACAATGAATCAAATGGTTTATTAGATGATACAGGTGCTTTAAGATATAATCCTAGTACAGGAGAACTATTAGTTCCTAAACTTACTGTAGCAGGCACAACTACTCAAGTAGATACAGTTACTATGGAAGCTTCAAATGCTATTATATTTGAAGGAGCTACAGCAGACGCACACGAAACTACACTTAGTGTAATAGACCCAACAGCTGATAGAACAATTACTTTACCAAATTTAAATGGTTCAATAGCTTTATTTGCATCAGCTCCGGGTTCATCTATTACTGCAACACCATCTGAATTAAACATCCTTGATGGTGTTACAAGTACTGCAGCAGAGCTTAACTATTTAGACATAACTACATTAGGAACTTCACAGGCTTCTAAAGCTGTAACAGCAGATGCTAATGGAGATATACTAATACCAGATAGTGATAAGATAAAGTTTGGAGCAGGTTCAGATTTAGAGATTTACCATGATGGTAGTAATAGTTATGTAACAGATACTGGAACAGGAAATCTTTATATTAGAGCTAGTAATGAATTAGCATTAACTTCAGCAGCAGGAGAAGCATTCTTTTTAGGAATAGCAGATGGTTCAAGTTATTTATATCACAATGGTAGCGTTAAGTTAAACACAACCTCAACAGGCATAGACGTAACAGGTGTTATAACTACAGATGGTTTAACAACTTCAGCAGATATTAATTTTGGAGATAGTGATAAAGCAGTATTTGGAGCTGGTTCAGATTTACAGATTTATCATAATGGTTCACATTCATTTGTTAGTAATACTACTGGAAATATGTATATACAAGACGATGGTTATGTAGAAATAGGTAGTTCTTCAGGAGAAGTTTATATAGGTGCTATAAAAGATGGTGCAGTAAACCTTAGATATGATAATAATACTAAACTAGCCACAACCTCAACAGGCATAGACGTAACAGGAATCATCGTAAGTGATGGTATGTCTACTAATACTTCAGGAACTTCTAACTTTATAGCAGGTGTCAACGCAGGTAACTCCATTGCAAGCGGTGGTAATTATAATACTGTCGTAGGTGATGAAGCAGGTACTGCGATTACTACTGGTGATAATAACGTAGCTATCGGGTATGCGGCTTTAGATGCAGAAGATACTGGAAGACACTCCACTGCGATTGGAGCTAACGCACTATCTGCACAAAATAATGATGCTTCAAATTATAACGTAGCAGTCGGTTCTAACGCAGGAGCTGCAGTAACCACAGGTACAAACAACACCTTTATCGGTGGTTTAGCAGGTGATGCAACTACAACAGCTTCTAATAACACCGCAGTTGGCAAATCTGCTTTAACAGCAAACACCACAGGTGCTAATCATGTTGCAGTAGGTACTAGTGCAATGGCTGCTAACACTACAGGAAACGATAATGTTGGTATAGGTAGACAAGCCTTAGACGCAAATACAACTGGTGGTGCAAACGTAGCTATGGGTTCTGATGCTCTTGGAGCAAATACTACTGCTTCAAATAATACTGCTATAGGTTATCAATCTTTAATAACAAACACTACAGGTACTCAAAACGTAGCGATAGGAGCTTCTACATTAGATACAAATACTACAGGTGGGCAAAATACTGCAATGGGTTATGCTGCAATGGACAATAACACTACAGGTACTCAAAATACTGCTGTAGGTGGTTTAGCTTTAGACGCTAATACTACAGCAAACAATAACACAGCTGTTGGTTATGCTGCTTTAACAACAAATACTACAGGTGCTACTCTTGTTGCTATAGGACAAAATGCACTTGCAGCAAATACAACAGCTAATAATAATGTTGCAGTAGGAGCTGAAGCTTTAGAGGCTAATACAACTGGTGCAGATAATGTAGCTATGGGTAAAGCAGCTTTGGCAGATAATACTACAGGTAATTACAATACTGGAGTAGGTACTTTAGCAATATTAGATAATACAACAGGTTCAAGCAATACAGCATTAGGATATTTTGCTTTAACAAACAACACTACAGCTTCTTACAACACAGCAGTTGGGTATAATTCTTTAACAGCAAACACTACTGGTACTGAAAATGCTGCTGGTGGCTGGAACGCTTTAGCAGTAAACACTACAGGTAACTATAATACAGCATTTGGTGCTGGTTCATTAGATGCAAACACAACTGCTAGTAGTAATACAGCTTTTGGACATAAAGCATTAACAGAAAACACTACAGGTTCTTCAAACGTAGCTGTTGGTGTTACAACATTAGATGCTAACACTACAGGTTCTGACAATGTGGCTATGGGTAATGGTGCTTTAGGAGCTAATACAACTGCAAGTAATAACACAGCAATAGGACATGAAGCTCTAACAGCAAACACTACAGGTGCTAACAATACAGCAGTAGGTAAAGCTGCTTTAGAATCAAATACAACAGCTAGTTATAATAACGCATTTGGGTATGGAACTTTAAATTCTAATACCACAGGAGACCAAAATGCAGCATTTGGATATAATGCTTTAGGTACTAATACAACTGCCTCTAATAATAGTGGTTTTGGTTTTCAAGCTTTAATGTCAAACACTACAGGTGCTCAAAATGTAGCAGTTGGTGCATTGGCTCTAGATGCTAATACAACTGGTAATTATAATGTTGGTGTTGGTGGTGAAACACTTACTGATTTAACTACAGGTTCTTTTAATACAGCAGTTGGAGATGGTGCGGCAGCAAACACTACAACAGCATCTAATAATTCTGCTTTTGGTAGTGGTTCATTATTAACAAATACAACAGGTGCAGACAATACTGCTATTGGTAAAGATGCTTTAAGAGCTAACACTACAGCAGGTTCAAATACAGCAGTAGGTTCAAACGCACTAGCAGCAAACACTACTGGAAATACCAACACAGCAGTTGGTAAAGGTTCATTAGCAACTAATACAACAGGAGACAGAAGTGTTGCTGTAGGTTTAAACGCACTTAATTTACAAAATCCTGATAGCAATGCTGATATGTACAATACAGCAGTTGGTTATACCGCAGGAGCTGCTATAACCACAGGTACTACAAACACATTCGTAGGTGGTCTTGCAGGTGATGCTACTGACGATGGTGTAGGAAATACCGCAGTAGGATATTTAGCTTTATCTGCTAATTGTGGAAATACTAATAGTGCTGTTGGTACTGAAGCTCTAGTATCTTGCACAGGAGCAAATAACAGTGCTTTAGGGAAAGATGCAGGTGGTTCTGTAACAAGTGGAGGCAACAATTTATTTTTAGGATTTCAGTCAGGACTCTCAGGAAGCCCTGGTGGAGCTATAACATTACAGAGTAATCAAATTGGTCTTGGCGATGAAAATATTACCAATGCTTACATCCAAGTAGATTGGACAGTAGCTTCTGACCAAAGAGACAAGACAGACTTTACAGCTTTAGACTTAGGTTTAGATTTTGTAAAAGCTTTAGCTCCTGTTACTTATAAATGGGATAAGCGTTCTAAGTATGGTGACAAGACTGCTGATGATTATGATTTAGCAGCACAAACACCAGATGGAACTCATAAAGAAAATTGGTTAGATATAGGCTTCAAGGCACAAGAAGTAGAAGCACTAGAAATAGCAGCAGGATATAATAAAAGTAGTAACACTAATTTAGTTTCTAGTCACACAAGTGACGGTAAACAAATGGGTTTACAGTACAGTAAATTTGTACCAATACTTGTAAAAGCTATACAAGAACAAAACGCTTTAATAGAGTCATTAACGGCTCGTATAACAACCCTAGAAGGGTAACAACAAAAAAGGAGAATAAAATGGCAACAGTAACAGAAGTCCTTTCAGCAGGAACTGATAGCGTAACTTTAATTGACGGTGTAAAAGCTGGAAGTTGGAACGTTGAAGGCATGACACAAGCTGAAATAAACGAGATGGTTCAAAGAAACGTAGACCACTTATCTACAATCTTACTATACGAACCAGTTGATTCTGATGATGACACTCCAGATGTAAAAGGTGCAGCAAGTAATTTAAAAACTACTCACGTTGCAGCAGTTACAACTGGTACTGATTACATCGCAGCAAATTAATAAGCTATGGAATTAACACCTTATTTGTTTTGGAACATCTTCATAACTTTGGTGTTAGCTCCGGTGCTTTATAGTATTAAAAATAATACTAGTGAAGCCAAACGCATAGACATACTTTTAAACAAAACACGTGAAGAAATGGCAAAAGATTATGTCACAAAAACAGAATTAAAAGAAGACTTTAATCTATTAATAGATAGGTTAGAAAAACTCCATGAAAAAGTAGATAAGCTTTTTGAGGTAAAGTAAAATAGGTATATAAAGATTATGAAACAATCAAAACGTAAAAGATATAGTACAGGTAAAAGAGTTAAATATGCTCCTGTAGGCGGTCCTGTAAATGATAAACCTGAAGTTCCTATTTCGGTAGGAAAACCTGTTTCAGAAGGACCTGTTGCTTCTCAACCAGACCCTACACCTCAACCTACTTCTGCAGCAACACCTGTTCGTGAAGGTCCTGATAGAAAGACATGGTGGCAAGACAAAGGTTATGATAGTTTAGAAGATGCTTTAAAAGACTGGGAGTATAATAGCGACCTTGGTGAATGGGTAAGAAAATCTAATGGACCCGGTGGTGTGACTGATGATACCCCTCCAGCAAAAGGTCAAATGACAGGAGATTTTGCAAAGACTGGAACTACAGCTTCACAAGAAAGAACAGACCGTATAGCTGAAACTGCTGAAGAAACTACAAGAAGAGCACAAGGGCAAATGCCTGAAAAAACAAAAATACCTGCTGCTGAAAAAGTAGGTTTTGAAATGACTTCTTACGGCACAGTAAAAACTGACAGTGCTGGTAATCCTATACGTATACCTTCTCAACAAACTACTACAATGGCAGAGCCTACTGAAGCTAAAGCAAAAGAAGCTCAAGCTGTAACACCAGAAGCTGTATCAACTGTAGAAACTGTAGATGAAGGAATTGTTGCTAATCAATTAACTGCAAACACTTTTGAAGCTATTACAAAAAATCAACCTGCAATTGTTGAAAAAGCTATACGTAATATATCTCCTGAACTTCAAGATAGAATAACTGCAGAGGTTCAAGAAATTGCTAAAAGCAATCCAACTGAAGCAGCTAAAATAGCTCAACAAAGAATAACAGAATCTTTAACTAGGGAAGAAATTGGACAGTTAAGACCTATTTCATCTGTACCTTATTTAGAACCTAAAACAGCTATTGAAGTAGAGGATGTTCAAAAAGTAGAAGCTGAAACTAGAACAGCTCAACAAATAGAAGCAGATGAAAAAGCAAACATACTTGGAAAAGTTACAGGCGAGGGAGTTAATTTAGAAGACATTCCTAGTTATGAATTGGCTAAAACAAGAACTGCACAAGTTGCAGAAGCTAATACAAAAATAGCACAAGATTTAGGAACAGCTCCTAGTGAAGATGCAGCTACTAGAGCTGGTATAACATCTGACGGAGTTGCCAAAGGTGATGCTGCTCAAATAGGCGGTGTGCCTACTTTTAAAGCAGCTTCAATGCAAGCAATAACAGGACCAGAACGTACAACAGCTGCTGCTGATATGTTAGCTGTAGTTGGTGATATTCCAGAGGATGTAACTGCAGCAATTATAGAAGACCCTGCAGAAGTAGAAGCTAAAATAGATACACAGCCTGTTGAAGTTCAAGCAGCAGTAGCAGCACTTCCACAAGAAGCTTTAGTATCTTCACAAATGGAAAACCTTCTTGCTGGTATAGAAGAAAATAAAACACCGGTATGGGCTAGACCAGCCGTAGCAGCTGTTAATCAAATGATGGCTCAAAGAGGACTATCTGCATCAACTGTAGGTAGAGATGCATTATTTAATGCTATTATTCAAAGTGCTTTACCTATAGCACAATCAAACGCAAGTGCTTTACAAGCTAGAGCCTCACAAAATTTAAGTAACGAACAACAAGCTAACTTACAAGAAGCTGGTCAAGTCATGCAACAAAGAATGGCTAATCTTGCTAATGAACAAACTGCTGCTTCACAAACTGCACAAATGGCACAACAGGTTGTGTTAAAACAAGGTGAGTTTGACCAACAAGCGGTAATGACTTCTGCTCAACAAGAGCAACAAGTTAGAATGACTAACATTCAAAATGCTCAACAAAAAGCATCTCAAGAATCTTCACAAAGACAACAAGCAGCTTTAGCTAATTTAGATGTTGGAGCTAAGATGGACCTTGCAAATCTTGAACAGCTTAATGCAGCTGAAAGACAGAACATGTCTGCTGAACAACAAGGTAGATTAACAGAGTATCAAGCTAAAGTTAATAGAAATATTAGACAAGCAGAGCTTGAGCAAGATATGGAAAAAGCCAATCTTGATACTAGGTTAAAAGTAGAACTTACTAATTTATCAGAGCTTAATACTACTGATAGAGCTAGTATGTCTAATGAACAACAAATGAGATTAGCAAATCTTAATGTTCTTGTAGACTTTAAAAAGACTAACGCTTCGTTAGCTCAACAAATGGACTTAGCTAACATGTCTGCTGAGAATCAAATGGAACTTGCAAACTTGCAAGAAAGAGCTGCTGCAGACAGTGCAAACTTTACAGAAGCTAATAGATTTAGATTACAAGAACTTACAACTACTGCAAGTATATTATCACAAAATGCAGAGTTAAGACAAAGGGCAGAAGTAGCTAAACTTGGAGCTGAAGAAAAAATATCATTAGCAAACTTAACCTCTAGAAATCAAGCTGATAGTGAAAGCATGTCTGCTGAAAATCAATTTGAGTTAGCTGACCTTAACAAACGTATGGTTGTTGCTCAAAAGAATGCAGAACTTGCACAACAATTAGGATTAACTGAATTAGGTTTTGAACAAAATGCAGCTATGACTAATGCTCAACTTAATGCTAATCTTGATATGGCTCAATTTAATTTTGACCAACAAAGAGCTTTGGCTGATAGTAAGTTTATGCAAACAGCAACATTAACAGATTTTAATGCTGAACAACAAACTATTATGCAGGATGCTACAACATTAGCTTCAATGAATTTAGCTAATCTTGATTCAAGAACTAAATTAGCTGCACAAAACGCACAGGCTTTTCTTCAAGTAGACATGGCTAACCTCAGTAATGAACAACAATCTAATGTTCTTAGAGCACAGCAAAATCAACAAAGATTGTTAAGCAATCAATCTTTTGAAAATGCTGCTGCACAGTTTGGTGCTACTAGTGAAAATCAAACTAATCAATTTATGGCTGGTCTTAATGCACAGATGGAACAATACAATGCTTCACAAAATAATGCAATGGGTCAGTTTAATTCTACACAGAGAAATGCTGCTGAAGCTAGAAGGGCTGGTAGAGAAGCTGATGTTGAAAAATTTAATGCACAGCTTACTACACAAGTTGACCAGTTTAATAGTCAACAAGACTTTGCAAGAAATAGTTGGAACGCACAAAATTCTGCAGCTGTAGAAGCTTCTAATGTTCAATGGAGAAGACAAGCTAACACAATTAATACAGCTGCTCAAAATCAAATTAATATGCAAAACGCTATGAACGCTTTTAACATGAGTACACAAGCTCAAGCATTTTTATGGCAAGAACTAAGAGACCAAGCTGACTTTGATTTTAGAGCTGGTGAAAACGAAGAAAATAGAAAGGCACAAATTATATCAACAGCTATGGCTAACGAAGGTGAAGCTGGTAAAACTTTTGATAATTTACTTACAAGTTTAGTAAGTACATTAAGCAGTTCATATAGAAATAATTTATAAAATAGGAAATATAAACTATGGGATTTTTAAGAAAAATAGGAAGAAAATTTAAAAAAGGAATGAAAAAACTTTTTAGTTCTAAAATAGGAGCTTTTGTTGGAGGAGTTGCTATAAGTATGATGTTAGGTCCTTTAGTTAGTAGAGCTTGGAACGGATTAAAAAGTGTAACTGGATTTGGGCAGAAAGCTGTAACTCAAGCTGCTGTTGACACAGCAAGTACTCAAGCTGCTACTGCTGCTGCTCAAACAGGTTCAGCAACTACTTCTCAAATTGCTAGTGGAACAGATGCTTTAAGTAAAAAATTAACAAGTATTACTGGAGGAACGTCTCCTCAATCAGCTGTATTAAAAACTAGTAGTTCAACTTTAGAATCAAAAATTGCAGGTGCTTTTAATAAAGGTTCTGGTCTCGGTAATAATGCTCTTGATTTTACAACTAACTTAAGTGAAGGAGTTGTTTCAGGAAACATTCCGTTAAAAATTAACACTTCGGTAACTGGTTCTATAAATGATGTTTTAGATTATTCAAACACCGGAAAAATGTTTAATGAAAAATTATCAGCTTATAAAAAATTTACAAACCCTGCTAAAACTACAGCAACTTCTAAAACTCCTATGTTTGGAGATGGTAATTTATTAAAAGACATAAAACAAAATTTTAAAGATATTCCTTCTAAAGTAACAAATTTTAAAGATGGAGAATTTATACCAGATGCTATAAGCGGTGCTGTACAGTCTGGTATTCAAAATCTTATGGTTGGAAAAGAAGAAGATATGGGAGGATACGGAAGAGTAGCAAGTATGCCTGTTGGTACATCTCCTCAATCAGCTGTGTTAAGTGATTTAACATCTCAATATTCTTATCAAACAGGAACAAGTGTACCAACTTTTAACTTTCAAAATTTATCACAACAAACATTGTACGGTACTGGCTCTTCACAATTTATGGGTAATATATATCAACCAATAGATTTAGCAGATATTTTACCAGTAACAGATACTAGAACACTTAGATAACAGGAAAAACTATGGCAACTTCAGAACAAGCAATGCAGTTTATGCAACAAGGATTAGAAACTGGGAAAGCAATTCCCGGACAAAGTCTTACTAATGACCCACAACAACCTTATAACTGGGAAAAACCTGCAGAATTTACTAATACTAAAGAAGCAATGCTTTATGTTTTTGAAACTTTAACAGTTCCTGAAGCTGCAGAAAATACTTTACTATCTATAAATAACGGAGTTAGTATAATTGATATAGCTTCTATTGTTTTATACTCAGGATTTTTAGAAGGTAAATGGAACCCAGACTTAATGACTCTTTTAATGGAGCCAACTATGTATATGCTTATTGCTTTAGCTGAAAAAGCAGATATTTCTTATGTGTTAGATTCTAAAGAAGAACAAGGTGATAAGGAGATAGACTCAGAAAAAACTCTGAACGCTTATAAAAAAGGAATAGGAGCATTAGAAGAAATTAAAAAACAAGCAGTTAATAAAGTTAATCCACAAGTTGTACCTACAGAAGTTAGAGACATTATAGAAGATGTAAATTTATCTCCTAGTTTATTAGAAAAAGTAGAGCAAGAAAAATCAACAAGTTTATTAGGTAGAGGAGAATAAAATGTCAGATGATAATAAAAAATTAACGAGTTTATTAGGTAGAAGTTCTGGAACTAGTTGGGGTGAACTTGCAGGAGCTTACATGTCTGGTAGTGGTAAAAAAGATAACAGAGCTAGAAATATGTTGATAGCTTCGTTACTTTTTAATGCTAAAGAAGCTAGTATGCAATCTAAAGTAATGAAAAATTTAGAAGATATGAACAGACGTAAATCTATTGATATATCTAAAGCTAAAGCCGCTTATCAAAAAGGTTTAAAATTAGAAACTCAATATAATAATGTAATAAATAATCCTAACGGTGTTTATGGTTATTATAAAAAGGATGCAGAACTAGCTTTTAATAATTATTTAGAAGAAAAAGGAATGGACGCTACTTTATATGACGGTACAAACACCAGTGCAAATAAACAAAAAAGTACGTTTATGCGTAATTGGGCTAATGAAAGACATAGTAATTTTATGAATGTTTATAATCCTCAAAAAAATAAAACAATAAGTCCTCTGGGTACTGAAGAAGAATTTTTAAAAGAAACTATAGATGCTTACACTGCTGAAGAAAGAAAAATTGCAAGTCCTACAAAGTTAAGTATAGTTCATAATGTGTTAGATAGAGTAGGAATAGGTAAAGGAAGAAACGAAAAATTAAATGAAGATTATAATAAAGAATTAAAAGAAAAACAAATTCAAGAAAGACAATTTATTGAATTTTCAAATCCTATTAAAAATGTAATTACTATAGGTCAAAATGGAGCAGATATAGCTGCTTATGCAGGTGTTAATGAAAAACAAGTTCTTATTAGAGGTAGAGAAGTAGATGAATTAATAAAAGACTTTAACATTACTAAAGAAGATAGTTTATATAAACCTTTAAGAAAATCAATTATAAGTATACCTGAAAAAGACAGAACTATTAATGCAGTAGAAATTGCAATACACCAAGGAATAACTAAACAGTTTATAACAGAGAAAAAATTTGTTATAGATGAGATAACTGAAAAGTATGCACAAAGTTTTGATATAGCAAAAGGTAACGATTCTAGTTATACTATGGAAATACATAATGAAAAAAGAGATGAAGAAATTAGAAATACTATGGGAGTTCCTAATGCTAATGTAGATATATTAAATGCTGCTAGAGCTTTTGCAAGTTTTAGCACATCTCAAAGTGGTATTGACCCTAACAGTCCTGATGGTCCTAAATTAATAGCAGCATATCAAAAAGAACAAATGAACGCTTACATGGATAAACACTTTGCGGATGCATTAGGTTTAAAAACTTTAGCTCAAATTAAACAGCAAATGTATCCAACATTAGCTTTAGATATAGCTACAAAAGTAAGTGCTGGTGATTTACCCACAACTACAGCTATAAGTAATAAAAGAATAAATTCAGACATTTTAATGAGATATAAAAATTCTGATATTGCAAGTGAAGTAGAAGTTTATAATTATATTAACAATACTTTAAAAGGTAATGTAGTTGAAAATAATAATTGGAACGAAGCTACTAATCCATATCAAACTCAAATTTTACAAATGCAACAAGATTCCTATGTTAATGACATTGTTACTCAAGCAAAGTATAACTTAGATATAATGACTTCAGAGTATAACAATACTCCGGGTTATGCTACTCCTTAATATAAATTTTACAAACTTTTAAAATATAATATGTCTTCACGTTTTGAAATTTACAAAGATACTATCTCTAAAAAAAGAGAACTAGGTACAGACTTACAAGAATTAAAAAATTTATATTCTCTTAATTCTAAGTTTTATTCTAAAATGGACTTTGATGAGTTTATAGAGTATTCAGAAGAAGGTGCTAGTGGTAGTTATGATAAAACTGTAATAGATTATATAAATCAACCTATACCTGAAGACCCTTTAAAAAAAGAACCTGATTATTATAAAAAACTTTTTACTCCTACAAGAGACGAAGTTGAAAAAGAAAGAGGTTTTAAAAGTTTAAGAAGAGTTGCAGCAGCTACAACTACAGAAACTGCAAAAGCTTTATTAAATTTAGGGTTAAAAGGAACTTCAATTACAAATCCTATAGACACTGTTATTTCTAAAGCATCTGAATTTTCTGAAAATATAGGTTTGTCTACAGAAAAAACTAGAAGATATAATCAAGTAAATAAATCTAAAGAAGCTGGATTAGATTTATTAGAAAAAAATATAAAAAGAAAAATAGATGAAGGATACAGAAAAATAGCTGGTACAGATTTATATGATACTAAAATAGATGAAGAAACTGGTGAAAAATACTATGAATTATCAGAAGCTACAACTACTGCTGAATCTATAGCTAGACCTGTTGCAGAAATTATTACTGCTCTTTCAATAACAAAAAGTCCTGCCCAAGCTTTAACTAAAAACATGAAAGACATAGGAAAAATAGTTCCTAGAGGTAGAGGAAGACCTAGTCAAGCAAGATTAGCTGCTGAAAGTAGAGATAGAATTAGAGAAGGAGTATTAGGATTTGGTCAAACTTTAACAAGAGGAGAGGTAGCTACTCAGTTTGCTTTTGTAGATGACCCAGAGTTTGTAATTGTTGCTTCACAACTAGCAAAATATGTAGGAGATGACGATAATAAATTTGCAGATTTAGTAAATTATTTAGATGTAGATGACGATAGTCCAGAAGCTGCACGTAGATTAAGTTTATTATTAGATGGTGTTGTTTTTGGAGGTGTTTTAAGTGTTGGGATAGGAGCTACTAAAGTAACTGCTACAGGTATTTCATCTATGATAAATAAAATAAAAAGTGAAGGACCTGAAGCAATAAATAAATTTAAAGATATTATAGGTGTTGCTAGAAAGTCTACTGAAGCTAACAAAGTTGTAAAACCTAAACCTGCTGTAAATTTAATTACAGACTGGAACGCTGCTATATTTAAAAATAATAAAATAGGTAGAACAGTAAACGAAATTCAAAAAGGAATACAAAAGTTTTGGTATAACTTAAAAAGTTCTAATGGTATGTTTACTCCTGAAACTTATAAAGCAATAAAAATGTCAGAGTACAGTAATAAAGGCTGGTCTAAACGTGCAGCAGATTTACACTCTAGGCTAGTTGTAACTATGAAAAAAGCTTCAAAAGAAAAATCTTTTAAAGATAAAAATGTAGGTGAGTTGTTTGAACTTTATATGACTAAAGGAACTAAAGACGGTAAAAAAGTTACTTTAAATTCTTTACCAGTTATTATGCGTGAAGATGCTAAACAAGCAAGAAAAGATATAGACACATTAAGTAATTTATTATTACAATCTAAATATGTTCCCGATGAATTAAAAAAAGAAATTAGTGAGAACATGGGTAAATATCTTCGTAAAACTTATGAAGCATTTGAAAATCCTAATTATAATCCTACTAGAGGAGTTGTTGATGCAGCAAGAACAGAATTAGCAGCAGGTTTAAAAAAAGCAGACAGTAACGCAGGTAAAGTTTTAAAAGAAAATGAGTTTTATGACCAACAAGCAGACCTACAAATAAGTAAATGGTTAGATAAAGATACGCTTGGAGAATTTTCTAATATGGAAAATCATATTAATTCAGTCTTTGGTGCAAAAGATGCTAAAATTTTATTTAAAGAAAGAACAAATTTAATGCCTAGTCTTGAAAAGTTATTAGCAGGTAAAGATTCAGTAGATATAACTACTCAAGTTTTTAGAACTATAGAAACATTAGCACATCAAACTAATAAATATAAATTATATGATGATTTAGCAGAGCAAGGTAAAAACGTATGGCATTTTGCAGATGATGTAGTTGCTCCAGATATTAGAATGTTACAAGGTACAATAGAAGGCACAGGGTTTGGTGCTTTAAACGGTGTTAAAACTACTAAAGAAATAGCAGAGTTATTTAGTAAAATGGAAAAAAGTTCACCTAAAGGAATAGGAAGTCAAATATATAGTTCTTTAATATTATTACCTAAAGGACTTGGGCAGTCTTTTGCAACTGTTTATAATGCAACAACTCACGTTAGAAATACTATTGGTGGTGGAATAATACTTGCAAGAAACGGACATAATCCTTTTGGAGAAGAAACTGTTAAATCTTTAAATATTCTTGATAACTATTTAGGAGTAAGTAAAACTCTTACTAGAGGAGAACGGAATAAAGCTTTAAGTGATTTATATACTGAATATTTAGAAATGGGATTAATTAATCAAAATGTTAAAGTTGGTGATTTTAAATCTTTAATAAATGAAACAATACCTTTAGAAAGTACTTCTATTAATGGTGCAGCAGGAAGTATTTTTTCTAAATTAGGAAGGTATACTAGTAAAACTAATAAGTTTATTACAGATACATATGTAGCTGAAGATGATTTATGGAGAATTATTGCTTACAATAAAGAATTAAACTCTCTTGTTAAAGCTAACACACTGGAATCTTCTAAAAAATCTCTTAATGTTTTAAAGCAAGAAGCTGTAAATATAGTTAGAGACACTATGCCTACTTATGATTTAATTTCTCCTGCATTACAAGGATTAAAACGATTACCGATAGGTAATTTCTTTTCTTTCCATGCTGAAATGTTTAGAAACAATTATCATACTACATTAAGGGCTATGAAAGAAATAGGAAGCGGTAATCCAGTAACAACAGAAAGAGGAATGACTAGATTAGCTGGTCAAATATCAACTACATATGTAGGTTCTAAAGGAATGACTGACCTTACTAAATATTATTTTGGTATTAGTGATGAGGAAGAACAAGCAATTAGAGATTTAGATATAGCTCCTTGGGGACAGAATAGTGCTTTATCATTTGATAGAGATATAAATGGAAATATAGAAGTAACTGATTTAACTTATACTGACCCTTCTGCACCTGTTACAGATGTAGCAAGAGCTTTTTTAAATGAAGTATTAGAACAAAGAAACCCTGCTGAAATACAAGATAAACTTTTAGCAGGAACTGCAGAAGCTACTAAACAATTTTTTAAACCTTTTTTAAGCCCTGCTATTGTACCAGAAGCTTCTTTATCTATATTATTTGCAGGAAGAGATTACGAAACTGGAGAATATTTAGATGGTTTTAATGTCCAAGAAGGAATGAGCATAGATAATTTAAAAGTTATATCAGAACACATAGCAACTAATTTAATTCCTAGAGAAATAAAAGATGACTATAGTATTATTTATGGTAAAAAAGCAGATAAAATAAAAGAAGGAGAACTGTCTTTACCTAATGAATTATTTGCAAAATTTACAGGGCAAAGAACTACAGTATTAGACTCTAATAGATTAGAAAAAGATTTTATGTACAAAATATATGATTTAAATACTGAAATAGAACTTGCTCAAAACAATTTAAAAACATATTTAAAAGCAGATGTTCCGGCAGAAACATTACTTGCAGAACTTGAAGAGGGATGGAAAGCTTATTACCCTAAATTTGTTAAAGGTAAATTAGCTTTTGAAGCAGCTCACACGTTAGGAGTTTCAGGAAAAACTATAAATGAAAGAATAAATTATTCTTTAACAAAATTAAACTCTAAAGATAGGTTAGATTTTGGAAGTTTTAATAATTCTTTTATACCTGTAAAGTTATCAGATAAACAACTATCTAGATTTTTAAAGAACGGTAACTTTGATAAGATGAGTAAAGTAGAATTTATAAGAGAGTATGAAGAACTGTATAGTTATTATTCTCATCTTCCTATTATAAGACAAGACGAATACAACTGGGCAAATCCAGACTTAGTTAAAGAATATAAAAGAACTTATCCAGAACCAGAGTATAAAAGAGAAAAAAAGTTTAAAGGTGGTGAAGTAGATGTGCCACAAACTAAAGATGAACCTGAAGATAGAGTAGACCCTTTTACAGGACTACCTTACTCAGACCAGATGGCTAGGTTAGGTTTTAATGAAGGTGGGAATATTAATTTTTCTTCTGACCCTTTTATTAATAAAATAATAATGGCTGAAAGTTCTGGAAATCCTAATGCTGTTAGTCCTGTAGGTGCTAAAGGTTTAATGCAGATTATGGCAAACACTGCAAAACAACCGGGATTTGGAGTTAAACCTTTTCAAGGAGATAACTTACTTGACCCCAAAGAAAATGTAAGATTTGGTACAGATTATATTTATGCTCTTGAAAAAAAATTAGGTAGTAAAAGAAATGCAGCAGTTGCTTATAATTGGGGATATGGTAAGACTAAAAAATGGTTAGAAGAAGGTGCTGATTTAAATAAACTTCCAAAAGAAACTAGAAATTATATTAAAAAATTAGAACTTGACCAATGATACTTTACACAGAAGCACAACTTGAAAAAGCTTATAATGTTTATAGGCTACACCAACTTACACAAGGCGTAGGCTTTATGGACTTAGAAGGTTTTAGAAAACTATACGAAGACTTAATGGCAGGAATGGTATAATGGGATTTCCATTTGAAATAATAACTATGTTAGCTTCTACTGTATTAGGTGGGGTTATGAGTGTGTGGTCTGAGAGTCGTAAGGCTAAAGCAGAATCTCAAAAACTTTTAATAACTCGTGGTGAATTTAATTTAAAGTCAGCTAAACAGGCTAGAGACCACGGACTAAAAGATAAAGGTTTTGCATGGACAAGAAGAATAATAGCACTAACATCTGTGTTTGCTATTGTGTTACTTCCTAAACTTGTAGCTGTATATTATCCTGATGTATCTGTTACTGTAGGCTATACTAATTGGAATCCGGGATTTTTATTCTTTAGAGAAGGTAGAGAAGTATTTGAATGGATAACTTTTCAAGGCTTAGTAATAACTCAATTAGACACCAACTTAGTATCAGCTATTATAGGTATGTACTTTGGTGGTAGTTTAGCTAAAGGTAAGTAATGGGTAACAACAATAACATGAACAATCAGATGGGTGGCTTTAGTGGCGACATGGATAGAAACGAGGTAGAGATTGACCTTAATAAATTCATGGCACTTTTATCAGAGAAGTCAGCTTTAAAAGATAGGATACGTGAGTTAGAAGATGAAAGAAATGACAATCCTTATCAACGATGGATATTTGTAGCTCAAGCTATAGATAGTTGGAGACTTATACCTAGGGCTTTTCTTAGTGTATATATGTATTTATTATACTATGTAGTCTTTTGGTATATGGATTTAGTAGACCCAAGTATGGAGCAATCAGGTTTAATATCTGTTGTTGTAGGAGCAGGAGCAGCTTGGTTTGGGCTTTATACTTCTAGTTCAAAGTCAGGTAAAGACTTCGGTAAAAAGTAAATGAACGCTAATCAGTTTATGGATTTGTTAGAGACTGTAGGTATTCCTGCAGCCTTTGCAGTAGGTGCTGGTTGGATGGTATGGAAATTATTCCAACATTTAATAGCAGACGTACACAAAAAATTAGACGTGCAACACGGTATGATAGTTGCACTAATAGATAGAGTAAGACAGATGGATAACGATATGATAAGAATAGACTCTATGTGTAGAACAGTATTAGGAGTTCAAGTAGACGTAGATAGAATAGCAAGAGCAGATGGAAAAAAAGACCAAAGAAGAGATTAATACAATAGAGGACATACACCCAATGACACAAATTACAATAGCTTCAATAGTTCAAGTTTGTGTATTAGGTTTTATGTTGTTATCTATGTTAGTAATTGGAAATTTATTTTAAAAGATATGAAATTAGTACCAACATTTAAAAGTAATAAAACTATAAGGAACTGTAAGTTTTGTATGTTCTTTTGGACTATGCTTATTATGTTCTGGTCTGTTGATAGTCTATCAGATGAAGTAGTATTTAAATTTAAAAGCCCTAGCTTTAGTGGTATAGGAACTTCAAGTCATTATCTTACAATACAAAATCAAGAGTTTAATCGTAAAGAAGCCCTCAAAGCAGAGATAAAAGCTTTACAAGACCAAATAGAAAGAGACAAAGAAAATACTACACTTGCAAGATTTATAAGGAATTTAGAGTCTAGAATATACGCACAGTTATCTAGACAGTTAGTAGAAAATTTATTTGGAGAGACACCTTCAGATAACGGTATATTAGAATTAGAAGGCAATACTATAGAGTATAGTGTTGTAGATGGAATAATAACTTTAACAATTACGGACTCAGATGGGAACACGACAGTTATTTCTTTGCCTATTGGTAGCTTCACTTTCTAGTTGTGCAGTTCTAAATGAGAACAGTGACTTAGTATTAACTAAAAAAATACAGTCTACTTCTACAATAGAGTTACAATCAGAAGAGTTAAAGAATTTACCACCAGCTAAGAACAAACCAACAATAGCAATATACCCTAATAGTTTTAGAGACTTAACAGGGCAAAGAAAAAGTAATAGTACCTTTGCTTTGTTTAGTACAGCTATTACACAAGCACCTGAAGCTTTTTTAATTAGAGCTTTTAAACATACAGCAGGTGGACAATTTTTTAGAGTTGTAGAAAGAGTAGGTTTAGATGACCTAACAAAAGAAAGACAACTAATTAGAAGCACTCGTCAAGAGTTTGAAGAAGACAAACAAATGAAACCTTTGCTATTTGCAGGGTTACTAGTTCAGGGTGGAGTTGTTAGCTATGAAGCTAACCTCAAATCTGGAGGTGCTGGTGCTAGATATCTAGGAATAGGTTCTAGTAAACAGTACAGAGAAGACGCAGTTACTATATCTTTAAGGTTAGTATCTGTGTCAACTGGTGAAGTACTTACAGAAACATTAGTTTCTAAAAGTATTTTATCAACAAGTATTTCTCAGGATATATTTCGTTTTATTGAAACTGGTACTGAACTAGTAGAAGTAGAAGGTGGTGTTGCTGAGAATGAAAGTGTTTCTATAGCTTTGCAAAAGGCAATAGAGACAGGTGTTTTAAACATAATAAAAATAGGAATAGAGAGAGGCTATTGGGAATATGAATAACAAATTAATACTAACTGCACTAGTGATTATGTCTATAATGACTTATGCAGCGGATAATGAGATATACGTTGAACAATCTGGAGCTACTGCTAATCTTGATTTAGAGCAATTAGGTTCTGCTAATATTATAGGTGGACTAAATTCCGTATCCGGAACTTTAACACCTTTAGATTTAGACGGAACTTCTATGACACTGGACATAAACCAAATAGGTTCTACTAACAGTTTCTTAGGAGATATAACTGCTGATAACTTCACAGGCTTTTTTGAGTTTGATGGAAGTAGTAATGATTTTACTATACAAGTTGACCCTACTAATACATACGGAGCTGATGGTTCAGATGTTAATGTAGATGTAACTGGTACTAGTAATACTTTTACACTTGATTTAGCTACAAGTTCTATGTCTAGTAATACAGATTTAGACTGGATTATTAACGGAGATAGCAATACTATTAATGCTGATATAGATTATGACGGTGCTACTAACTACATGGATATTGATGGGGATTCAAACACTGTAAACTTTGATGGACAGGGATACGCAGGAGGTTACTTCTACCTTGACCAGACAGGTAACAGCAGAACTTTTAATATAAATCAAATGAGTACACTTGATAATGATTGGCTTAAAATATTGTCTACTGGTTCTAGTGGTACTATCTGTGTCATTCAGAACGATGGCGGAACCGCAGTCGGCTGTTGATATAGGTAATATAACAGAACTAAACGGTACAGGCAGGGTTGTAAGGGATAAAACCTTTAACGCTGCCTTATCTTTTAACATAAACAGTTTTGATAATGTCCAAACTTCTAACGGAAGATTGGGTATTACATTTAAAGATGACAGTCAGGTTAGATTGACTGAACATTCTAAATTAATTATTGATGAATTTATCTATGACCCTGACCCATCTAAATCTAAGATGGCTCTACAATTTGCTAGTGGAACTGCAAGGTTTATTACTGGTAAGTTAGCTACAATAGATAAAGAAAATATTCTAATAAAAACTCCTAGTGCTACAATAGGTATACGTGGAACTGATTTCACTGTAACTGTAGACGAACTAGGACGTTCTCTTGTTATTCTTTTACCTAACAACGATGGTCTGCCTAGTGGTGAGATAGTTGTTGCTACAGCTATGGGACAAGTAGTACTTAACAAACCTTATCAAGCTACTACAGTTTCAATGTTTGAATCTGCACCGACTAAGCCCGTTATCCTTGACTTAACACTTGAGTTAATTGATAACATGTTAATTGTAAACCCGCCAAAGGAAACCGAAAGTGTACAAGGAGAAAGCAGAAGTAATAGTACTGGTAACATTTTGGATGTTGACTTTTTGGAGTTCGATGATTTAGAAGTAGATTATCTTGCTGAAGATGAGTTAGAATTTACTGAGTTAGATATTAATTATCTTGATGTAAATTTTTTAGAAGACTTGTTAGACATAATAGAAGACGTTAATGAATTAGAACAAACAGAAACTTTACTTAATACATCTATAGATTTAAAAGGTACTCAAGTTGGGTATGATTCTTCTACGCAAATAAATACCTTTCTTACAGATAACCTTATAACTTTTTATAAAACTTTAGAAGACACAATAAGATTAGATTTAGACAAGTCAAATGCTTATACCATTATTATGATACAAAATGGTAAGAGCACACAGATTATAGTTAATGGTGGAGGAGACTCTACTATTAAAATTACACAAGGAGACTAGTATGAGATATTTATTTTTAATGTTGTTTTCTTTAGGAGCAAGTGCTAATTTAGACTTAACAATTCCAGAACAACCAGCCGCACATGTACCTGAGACAAAATTTTTACAGTTTAATTACTACAAACATTATAGAGAACCACCTACTAGAGCACAGATGATTACGTTCTGGACACTAAACGCTTTAGATGTAATTACAACTTACGAAGCTTTAAAAGCTTTTCCAAATGGAATTGAACAAAATCCTTTGTATCCTGACAGACCTTCTCTTGGACAGTTAGTTATAGGCAAAGCAATAATTGGTAGTTTAATAGGTAATAACATGAGTAGAAAACCTATGCATTTTATGAATGCACAGTTAAGTGTTGTTGTTTACCACAACTATTCAATATATAACTAACATGAAGTGGGCAATTACTTTATTAACTCTATTAACTTTACCTCTCCTCTTCAACCTTGCACCATTAGAAGTAATGAGACTCAAAACCTTTGATGCTCTTGTTACAACTCCAGAACCAACTGGATACTTTACAATCCTTAACATAGACGAACAATACCTAGATGAACAAGGTGGATATCCTTTGCCTAGAGAAACACTTGCAAAAATTCACAAAGATATAATGAATGCTGGTGCTTTAGGTGTTGGTTGGGTTATGTTATTTCCACACCCAGATAGATTAGGTGGAGATGATGAGTTCTCTTTAGAGCTTTCAAAGTCTCCTAGTGTTATAGCTATGCCAGAAGTAGCTAACAATAACTATCCACAAACAGTAGGTACAGTAATTAAAGGACCGATAGTTTCGTTACCAAAAGCACAAGGCTTTTTAGAAAACATAGATGTATTAAAACAATCAGCAGGACAAGGTGCTATATCTGCACCAGTAGATGTAGATAACTTAGTAAGACGTATACCTTTACTACAGCAAACAGACAATGGGTGGGTAGCTTCGTTTGGAACAGAAGTTTTAAAAATACTAGGAGGTGGTCAAACTTATCAGATTGTTACAAATCAGAATGGAATTGAACAGGTTAGAGTAAGAGGTATCCCACCCATCTCTACCGATAGTCTAGGACGTAAATGGATTAGTTGGGTTGACACACCACAGACAACACTAACTGAAATGAATGTTGCAGGTAAGTTTGTATTTGTAGGCTTTACCGCCAAAGGAATAGCTCCTCAACTTGCAACACCTACCGGACTTTTAGAGCCTCATAAAATACAAGCAGCACTCTCTGAAAGTATGTTAATGGACACACCACAAATACCAGACTATAGGTTGTTAGTTGAGTTATTATTATTATGTATCTCAGGCTTACTGACAGCTCTTGTAATAACTTATCTCGGTATAACTAAAGGCGTAGTATCATTCTTAGGAATGTTAGCAGGCGTGGGATATCTTGAATATTATTTTGTTGCTAATAATTTACTTATAGATGTTACATGGAGTATGACATGTATGACACTTATTGCAACTCAACAATTCTATCTAAACTTTAGAACACAATTTAAATTAAGACAACAAATTAAAAAACAATTTGAACATTACCTTGACCCAAGACAAGTAAAAAGATTACAAGATAATCCAGAGTTGTTAAAGCTAGGTGGTGAAAGACGTAAATGTACATTTTTATTTACAGACGTTAGAGGCTTTACAAGTTTATCAGAGAGACTAGAGCCTGAAAAAGTTGCAGAGATAATGAACAAAGCTTTAACTATACAAGCTGATGCAGTAAAGAAACACGGAGGTATGGTTGATAAGTATATTGGTGATGCAATGATGGCTATATTTAACGCACCTATGGACTTAGCTGACCACGAAACTAAGGCAATAAAAACAGCTCTTGAAATAAAAAAGAATATGCAAGAAGCAGATTTAGGAATTGAAATTGGTATAGGAATAAATACAGGAGAAGCTGTGATAGGAAATATGGGAAGTGATACACGCTTTGATTATACTGCCATAGGTGATGCTGTTAATTTAGCAGCTAGATTAGAAAGTTCTACAAAAGAAGTTGGAGAGGATATAGTTATAGGACATAGCACAGCTATTAACTCTACTATGCCCACTGTATTCTTAGACCCTATACATGTAAAGGGCAAAGAAAAAGAAATAATAATATATACTATAAATTAATTAAAACTTTATTAACTGCTTTTTGTACATACTTTGGTAATATGTCTGTTTCGTTTATTGGGTATATCTCTACAAAGTCACAACCATCTTCGTAAGTTATTTGTATTTCAAATACAAATCCTTCATCGTCTTTATTATCTATAAAGTCTTTTAAAGCATCACGCCATTTATTTAAGTTACGATGCCAAACATTTTCACCATACTCAGTGTTAATATAAAATTCATACATCATATTTTTATAAGCCTCAACTCGTTATATTAAAAAACTATTATAACATATCTAAAAATAAATGTCAATCTCCTTATTGAAAGCCTTTAAATTCTTTTATTAGTATCTCCTATTAAAAGCTATTTCTCCTGTCTCTACATCAGCATAAATTAATTGTATCTTAGTGTTAAGCGTATCTTCAAGTTTCTTTTGATTGGGTCTAAGTATCCTATTAATTTTAGTACCATTAGTTCTCCTTGCTAATGCTTTAACATCTATCAACAGCATATCTCCTTCTTCATTAATAGCTACCATGTCAATTATACCTTGACTTTGGTCTTCGTTAAATACTTGATATCCTTGTTGAATTAAAAAATTATGTACTAGATTAACAGCAATCATTCCTCTACCGTGTTTCTCATAGCTCATATATTATCTCCTTATTGAAAGCCTTTAAGTTGTTTCTGTAAGTACTCGTGTACATTACCTAGCTTATCCTTACCGTGTCTAAGTATAGTTCTTATTAACGGTCTATCATCTTGAGGTATAACATCATCTACCATATTTTCAGGTAGCATACTAAACTCTGTAACTATTTTATTATCTCTCGTTAGTAAAACTTTGAAGCTTATCAAGTTAGCTTCTTCTTTGTTAGTCATTGGATTCCTTTAAATTTGTAAAGTTAATAGCATCCTGTCTGCCCCTTAGTCCTGCCTTCATGTAAGTAGTAGCTCTGCCCTCAAAGAAATTCTGGTGCTCTACTCCTGTTACTTCGTCAATCCAACCAAGAGGATTTTCTCTTTGGTCATAATTAGTTTTAAGTCCTAGTTGAAGTAATCTTCTATCAGCTATGTATCTATTGTAAGCATACATATCTTTTTTAGTTAGTCCTTCTATATCTCCCATATCAAACACTAAGTCTAAGAACTTATCTTCAAGCTCTACCATGTGTCTACATATTTGATATAGCTCTGCTTTAAAATCATCTGTCCATATCTCTATGTTCTCTTTGATAAATTCTCTAAACAACTTGGTCATAGCTTCAACATGCATAGACTCGTCACGGATAGAGTAAGTAACTATCTGTCCCATGCCCTTCATCTTACCAAACCTAGGAAAGTTTAAAAGAATAGCAAAGCTACTAAACAACTGTAGTCCTTCTGTAAAAGCCGAGTAAACTGCTAGGGTTTTAGCAATGCTTTGTTTATTAGCCTTAGTAGGTTTAAACTCTCCAACATAATCGTGCTTGTCTGACATCTCTTCATACTCTGCAAAAGCTTTGTACTCTATCTCAGGCATACCAACTGTATCAAGTAGTAAACTGTAAGCGTGTTGATGTATTGATTCCATGTTAGCAAAAGAACCCATCATCATTCTTGCTTCAGGTTTTCTAAAGATGGGCATATACTTATCTATATATCCTGCACCTACATCTACATCAGACTGTGTAAACAATCTAAATATTTGAGTAAGTAAATTCTTTTCAATGTCTGTAAGTTCTTGCCAATCTTTTACATCTGTATGTAACGGTACAGATTCAGGCATCCAATGCATTTGATTTTGTAATACATAGTAATCAAACATCCATGGATATTCAAACGGTTTATAGTAATCTCTAGTTTTTAATAAGCTCATAATATTATCCTTCACATGCGATACATTCTGTATCTTCTAAATTTATTCTTGGTACTTTAACATTGACGTTCTCTACTGTACGAGCAGCATTAGAACGGAAATAGTAAAGCGATTTAAGTTTGTTCATACCATACCAATGTACATCATTAACATACTGCATGTAAGCATCATGTACGTCTTGAGGCTCTGTAGCCTTTGGTAAAGTAAAGAACAGATTAACTGATTGTGCTTGACACACAAACTGTTGTCTTTGATAAGCATGTTCTACTATCCAGATTTGATTTATCTCATTAGCAGTTTTAAATATTTCTTTTTCATCATCGTTAAGTATATCTAAGTGTTGTACTGAACCATCACTACCTGATATATCTTTCCACATAGCCTCTAACTCTTTACCTTTAACACCTTTAGATTTTAAAAGCTTTTCTAAGTATTTATTTTTAACTTGGTAACTGCCGGATAAAGTTTTGTGAGTATAGCAGTTAGCCCTGTAAGGCTCAATACTAGGAGAAGTCCCACTACAGATGATACCACTACTAGCATTAGGAGCAATAGCAAGGAGATTAGCATTCCGCCTACCACTCCCATGAATATCAGGAGCCTCACCCCTTTCAATAGCCAACTCTTTAGTTGCAGCGTCTGCTTTGGATTTGATGTAAGTAAACGCTTTGTGGTTGAAACCAGTTGCAAAAATACCTTCGAAAGGTATGCTCCTAGATTGTAAATAAGCATGAAAACCCATAGCACCAAGACCGAGACTCCGTTCCCTATACGCTGAGTAGGCAGACTTTGTATACCCCTCTTGACCTTCTTTAACATATTTTTGAAAGCGTTTAAAATTTGCACTATATTCTCCTAACTGTGTTGTATCTATTGCGTTGTCAATGTAGTGTTGTAATACATTATCAAGCATTGTTATTAAATCTGATATAAACATATCATCCTTTGACCATTTATCAAAGTGTTCTAAATTAACAGACGATAAACAACATACTGCTGTACGTTCTTCATCTGTTGGTAGTGTTATCTCAGAACATAAATTACTTTGTCTGATTTTTAACCCTAAATCTTTTTGTCCTTTTGGTAGTGCTTCGTTACATATATCTATGTTTACCATATAAGGTTCACCTGTTTCTGCCCTAGCATTTATTATCTGCCACCATAAATCTCTTGCGTTGATTACACGTACAGCTTCGTTAGTCTTAGGGTCTATTAGTCTCCAGTCTTCATCGTTTTCTACAGCTTGTAAAAAAGCATTAGTAATGTTTATACCGTTATGAAGATTAAGATTCTTTCTATTAATATCACCACCAGATTCTTTACGCATGTTAATAAACTCTTCAATCTCCGGATGACTTATATCCATATAAGCAGCATAGCTTCCTCGTCTTGTAGTGCCTTGATTAAAAGCTAACATTTGAGAATCAACTACATGCATGAAAGGAATTGAACCAGTAGAACGACTGCCATGAGTAGTAGATATACCGTTACTTCTAACATCTCCCCAATATCCACCAATGCCTCCACCCGAACTTGCGAGCCAAATATTTTCGTCATAATGAGCAGATAACCCACTACGACTATCAGGAACGTAATTAAGGAAACAGCTGATAGGAAGCCCACGAGTGGTTCCTCCGTTACTAAGTATAGGAGTGCTAAACATGAACCAACGAGAGGAACTGTAGTCATAAAGTCTTTGAGCAAGTTCAAAGTTTGTCTCACCTTTGAAGGTGGCTCCGAAGACGGAGGCTCTTGCGAGTGCTTCTTGTGCATGTGTTTCGTTCTCCCAGAAATATCTATCTCTTAATGTATCAATACTAAATTTATCAAATTGTTTTTCTTTTCCATAATCTATTTCAATTCCTAAATAAGGTTTTTTCCCTATTTTATCTTCAACCATTATTTTTTCTCCTCGTCTAACACGTGCATAGTTATGATAGCGTAGTGTATTATTTTTAGTAGTTCTTTTTTTTTGTTATCTTTCTTACCAAATCTCATAGCATATTTCATTATATTACCAATACCAAAACTCTCTCCGTGTCCTGCATCAATAATCATATCTGTTGCTTGATATTTACCGTTACCATAATGGGCTTCGTAAGTTCTATCTATATAAGTTTTTATTTCTTTTAACACTTGGTCTTCGTTAAATTTATATTTCATTTCCTCCATTCCTTCGGTAATGTTTCTTCACTATACCATGTAAAGTTATTAGTTTCTGCCCACTCAGCATGAGTTCTTTTAGTTCCGTCTTTTCTTTTTTTAGCCTGTGGCATAGGTGCATATGGTTTTTGAAATAAAAATACTAATTCATAATCTTCAACCTTTTCATCAAAAGCTTCTCTTATCCATATGTATTTACTATACTCTGCGTAATCCCAAAACCTACCTTTAGCTTCAAGTAAAATAGTTTTACCATCTATTGTCTTAACAAAGTCAGGTTCGTATTTATGTTTAACCACATAATCAATGTTATCCCAATGATGTTTCCAATCTTGAAGTATTGTTTCATGTAGAACATGTTCCCATAAACTATCGTAACCTTTAGGTACATTAGTTTTTTTAGGTCTTGCTTTTCTTGGTACTCTTTTAACCATTTAGTTCTTCCAAAGTTATATCAGGATTTCTTTTGACCTGTTTATAAAACCATCGAAGACTATAAGCACTTATCATAAATTTATTGTTAGCAAATATATGTGTTTGTTCTGGTAAAAATTCGTGTAAGTTTTTTTTAGTAATTTTATTAGCATCTTCACCATCTGGAACCATAGTTCTTATCCACTCTATTAACAATCTTTCTGCTTTGCGTCTTAAACTTTTAGATTTTTTTTGGTTCATAATTTTTTACAAGTTTCCAATAAGTTAAAATACTATTAAACATTTCTGTATGTTTAGTTTGAGATTCTTTATCCCATATATGACAAGCTATAAGTTCTGTGTCTTCTCTATCAACAAAGATAGATACTCTTTCAACATCATCAAAGCCACAACCTTGTGCGTAAGCAGACAACTGCATACCGTGTTCATCGTATACTAATTTAGATGGGTCTTTACCTTCTAAGTTATCTTTAGTTTTAAAGTCTACAAAGATACCAGACTTAGAATATAAATCTATCTTGCCACCATAACCTAAGTCAGCACAAAAAGAATCTTCAGCTATCCACTCTTCGTTAGGAAAGTTATCTTCTAACCAAGCTTTAATTATCTCGTAAGTTTTACTAGTGCCTTCACCAAGAAAACCACGTTCAATCATAGCGTGAATCTTTGTACCTTTTTCTGCCGCTTCTTGACCAATCCTTTTAGAATCTTGTTTACATCTGTATGCAAACTCTTCAATAGTTTCTAAAGAATCTTTCTCTAAAGTAAGAGCAGAGTTAAGTGCTTGATTAATTTTCCAATTCTCTAGTTGAGGCTTGGCTATCATACTAAGAATAGTAGTTACTGAAGGTACTAACTGTTCCTTTCTTGCATCTCTAAGAGTAGTGTTTCTTTCTTTACCGTTAGCACCAACGATAGTATACATTGGTTCGCCTTCTTGCGTATACCAATGACCAGATTCCGACTTAAATTTATTAGCCGACAGTTTATTATATACTTCTTGACTAGAACTGTCAAGTGTTTTAGTCTTCTTTTTCATTTTCTTTTCCATCTTCTGAGTCCTTAAATGCTTTTATTACATCTGATGAGAATAATTTCTGTAGATTTACAAGGAACATTTTACTTGCGTTATGGTCTCCACCTGATACAGTTTTAAAAGTATCAAGCTTATCCACTATAGTTCTTAGTACATCTGTTTTAAATACAAGAGTACAAAACTCATTGTCTCCTACACATAAGTTATGAAACCAATAGTCTGATTCAGTTGCTCTGATACCAGATGGTTTGTTCCATGACTCATACTCTATACATATGTTACCTGTCTTCATCCACATTCCACGTTCTGATTTAACTTCTATCTTCTTTCCTTCTAACATGTCTCTAACTTTATCTTCCCTTATCTCACCATATGATAAGTCAAGGTCAAATTTCTTTTGGTCTTTCTTAGAGGGTTTTACTTTCTTTTGGTCTTTCTTAGTGGGTTTCACTCCAGTTATCTCCTATCTTGTATTCGCCATCAAGGGGACAACGAAGATTAAAATGTTCACCTGCTTCTATTATAGAGGTAACAGCTAGGCTACCTACACGCATAGCTCTACACTTAGGAACTTCTATCTGCCACTCATCGTGAATGTTAGCTACAAATTTATGAGGTACAGTTCCTAAAGCTAATCTTTCTGAAAGAATAACTAATGCTTGTTTCATTATAATAGCACCTGCTCCTTGAAGCAAGGTGTTTAAAGCTGAATGTTGATTACGAACATAAAGCTTTCTACCGTCTAGTCCTTTGAGATAACCTTTTGCAGATGCTCTTTGTACTCTGTCTCTAAGAGATTTGAATGTAGGTTTATTATCAAAGAAATATTGTCTAGCTCTTTTACCATCTGCTGTAGTTCCTCCAACCACGTTCCCAAGTTTTTCATCTCCTGCTCCGTACATGAGTGCATAGATGAATGTCTTTGCCTTATCTCTAGATTCAAGCTTTGCAAGTTCTTGATTAGAGGTGTGTATATCTCCGTTAATGATTTCATTAGTGTACTCCTCGTCATTCATATAATGAGCTAACATTCTAATCTCAAGACCAGAAGCATCAACTCCAAGTAAAACATTACCTTCTTCAACAGTCCAACAAGCTCGGCATTCTTTACCGTAAGGATTGTGAGAGCTAGGAACTTGTGCCATGTTAGGATTTCTATGAGTCATCCTGCCTGTGATAGCACCGTTAGGTATAACAAAGCCATGCACCCTTCCGTCATCTTCAGTAGCATCAATCCAAGAATCAATCTGGGCTATACGCTTTTGTAGTAAAAGAAACTGTGCTATTAAGTTAGCTTCGTGTATGTGTGTGATTGCAGATAAAGTTTTCTCATCTACTATTGGTTGACCAGTTGGTGTAAATCTTTCAGGCTTCCAACCAAAGTCAATAAGATATTCTCCTATTTGTTTACGACTACCTAGATTAAACTCTTGTAAAGACTGTCGCATGAAGGGGTCTGTGTTGTTAGTTGTTATACATCTATCGTATTCATCATCAGTAAGTCCACGCTTAGATAGTTTACCATCTTTCTTTATGTAAGGTGTAACTAACTTATCATCAACCCACTTAGGTTTGAATGTATTATGTACTTCATCTTCTATTGCTTGTTTCTTTTCTCTAAGTTCAGCAAGTAAAAGTAAAGCATGTTGAGTATCAAACTTAAATCCGTTGACCTCTTGTTGTTTAATTATCTCTGCAACCTTTTGTTCTAGTTGTATACAACCTTTATCAAAACCTTTACTTTCTTTTCTTAACTCCTTAAAAACTTCTAAGTTAAGTTCAACATCACGGATACAATAGTCCATCATGTCTTGTGAATAATTAAGATAGTCTGAGAAATCTATTTTGTGATAGCCAAGTTTGTATCCCCACTTCTCTAAGCTATGTCCTCCTTCTCTTGCCGGATTAAATAACCTAGATAAAACAAGCGTATCTATTACTGGAATTTTAGAAAGGTCTACATTACTGAACTTGTGTACCATAGGTATATCAAATCCAATAATGTTATGACCTATCAAAGTATCTGCTGTTGCTAGAAACTCGTAACCTGCTTGTAAGTTATCAGGGGAAAATGAAAAAACCTCCTGAGTATCTACATCTTTAGCAACGATACAATGTATCTTAGTTGCTTTCAGGTCATCTGTTTCTATATCAAATACTAACTGCACTAAAAAGCCTCATCTAAACTACCATCAAATTCTATATCATTATCAGAGAGTTCAGAGAGTCTTCCTGTTTCGCTATCATAGATAACTCTACATGCCATGCCTACATCACCGGTGTATCTAGACTTAAGTATTCTAAGCTTAGTTGTTCTAGCTTCGTCTTCATCATCTGATTGTTGATTTCTTTCTAATGCTATAACACAATCAGATAGCTGTCCAATACTATTTGAGCCACGAAGATGAGATAAAGAAACCTCTATACCATTCTCGTGTCCTTTATTACCATCAACTCTACGTAGGTGTGAAACTAAAATGATACCCGCACCTGTCTCTTCTACCAAACTTCTAAGTCTAGTCATAATAGAATCAATAGCTCGTCTCTCATCTCCTTCATGTACAGCACTAACTAACATGTGTAGATGGTCTACTACAACCCACTTACAATCACATCCTATAATCATAAATCTAAGTTTAGTAAAGATATCATCAATATCATTAGTGCCAAAGTGTGAATGAACCCATACTCTATTCTTGTTATCACCGTCATAAAGTATATCAAACATTTTATCTAGTTCTTCTTTAGAAAACCTATCTCTTATTTGGTCTACATATAACCTAGCGTTAGCTTCAATAGATAAGATACCATCAATGGTACGTCTCCAATCTTCTTCTAAAGCTATGATACCTACGTTATCGTTGGTACTTTTAATAAGATGATGTTCAAGTTCTCTAGTTACACTAGACTTTCCAAGCCCTGTACCACCTGTAAGTGTTACAAGTTCTCCTTGTCTAAGTCCGTATAGCTTCTTGTTTAATCCTTCATAAGGATAAGGGACACTCTCTTTTCTTTCTCTGTTGTGGAACTTCTCTCGTTGTTCTGAAACATTTATAACACCAGAAGGTGTATAAACTTTTGATGCCCACCAAGCTTCAACAAATTCTTTATGTCTGTTGGAACGGAGCATATCGTTGGGGTCTTTGTAACCATGTGGTAGTGTCAGTATCTTAGCTTTACTAGGTTTAAATAGTCTAGCTACTTTAATAGATGCTTCTTTACCTGCCTTGTCATTATCAAATGCAATGATTACATTCTCAAACTCTTCAAAGAACTCTAGGCTTTCTTTTACATCACGTACTGCACCCTGTGCACCACGCTTTATGGACACTACTGCCCACTTAGAACCTAAAAGTTCATAAGCAGACATAGCATCACATTCCCCTTCTACAATAGTGACATATTTGCCACCTTTAAATAACTGTTGACCAAACAAACCTGTATCGTTGTAAGTTCCAGAAACAAAAAAGTCTTTGGCTTTTACGTTACGATATTTGGTAGCTGATAACTCATGCCCATTATAATATGGGTACAAATGCTTAACTACATTTCCTTGTAGGTCATGTACGCATTTAACTCCATACTTAGTAGCAGTTGCTTGAGATATTTTCCTATCTGTAAGAGGTGAAAATTTCCCTTCGTCTACCATATCAGGTTGTTTAGTCGGTGTTGTTGTTGCTGTTTGCATATCTTTTCCTTCACAAGCATTGGTATAACTTGGCATAAACTCGCCACAACTGAAACACTTTGCTGAATCATCTTCGTTGATTCCAACAGCATCGCTACTGTCACAAAGTGGACAAGGTTGATGTAGTTTATCCCACGTCTTATCCATGTGAGCCCTCACTAGGTATTAAGACTCGTCTTCTGAGTCTGTTTCTTCAGCTACTTCTTCTGCTTCCCCTTCAGGCTCTTCGCCTTCTGGTGTTTCTACTACAGCTTCTTCAGCATTTTGTAGTAGTTGTTCAAGATTATTTTGATGCGTACCGGAAGCAAAGTTAAGTGCTTCAAGAACTACATTAAGCGTTCCAATCTTACTGATAGAAATATCAGCATTGGCTCTAGCTTGAGCATCTTCAATCATAGTAGTATCGTATACTACCTGTCCATCTTCTCTAGTAATAGTAATAATCATTATTAAAATTCCTCGTTATCATCTGAGCTACTCTCAGAGTATTCAATTAAATCAGTAACCTTTACTGCTATTAACTCAGCAAACGTACCATACTTTCCTGTGTAAGGTTTAATCTTCACAGTAACACCAGAGCCATTGCCAACACTAACGTCCATATCATTACCTTCACCGTCAAGTAATTTAGGAGCAGAGTTAGTTGTCCCATCATGCTTCTCTACTTTTCTAGAGAAAGAGAATGCCGGTTCATCATACTTGGCTTGACCATCTCTGGTTCTAACCCTTGATAACCCAAGACCCTCTAATCTACTAGCAGTATCTTCATCAGTCAACACCACTATTCCATACTTATGTGGTTCAAACTTAGTGTTTGGTGTGCTGACATTAGCCCACATAGCTTTTCCTTCTACATACTCATACATATATTGTTACCTCCAAAGGTTTAGTTGTTGTATTAAGTTTAAAGATTGTATCACTTTTTATTTTTAGTAGCAAGTCTTTTTGCTCTACGTCTTGCATTATTTCTATCCCTTGTAAATTGAATAGAGCTTTGCAAATCTTCCCATAACTCATCAAGTGCTTGTTGTTTTTGTTCTTTGTTAAGTCTTGATGTAATTTTTAAATCTGATTTCTTAGGTATCCAAGTTTCCCAATAAGCTTTGTTCATGTCTTTCCATGTCCAAGCTATCTCTTTGTCTAGTGTTGTTGATTTAAAGTATAGTTTCATTAATAACCCTCGTGTTAAAAGAGGCACTTTAGAGTGATACCTAGCACTCGAACATTATCTTTTATAGACACCGAACGACTGTCTTTCGCTGTGATTCTTTATTGGCTATAGCTGTTTTAAGTCGGCTAAACCCCCCGTCAACTAGGAAAATTCAGACTGTAAATTGTGGCTTTGTTATGATGTGGTTTCCAATTAAACATTAAACATCTTTAAGTCTGTACAAACCCCCACGCAATGTGGAAAAATCAGACACTTAGTGTGTTGGACGATGGGTACTAGCACTCATTCCAACCTTCATCTTACGACCTCCTTCGTCACTCCATATCCCCGAATTTAATCTAGGATTTATAATGGCTCAGACTTCAGGATTTTACAGTAAGCTCATCTTACACTAAATCTTTTAAAATCAGTCTGGTTTTAGTGGCACTAGACCAGTAACTAGCACGATTAAATCGTATGTCTTTAGGTTCAGGAAGGTTAGTTGAGGGCTACACCTTTTGACATACCTTTGAAAACACTTGGTTATTAAACCACCCTCATAAATTTTTGTCAAGTAATATCTCTTCTATTGTTATAATACTTTCGTCAAGTAGTTTAACATAAAAGTGTTGGTCTTTAGCCCACCTTGTTTCGTATGCAATCTTGTTATCATATAGTGCTTCGTTGTTCTTAGCTACCCATATATCAAACATCCTATACTCATCAGGCGTTAGCTTTGTAAAATCTTTTTCTCCTTCTCCTACTTTATACATATAAAACACTCATTACTAAATTAATTATACCTGTTAATAGAACAAATGTTGCTATTGCATTTAACATTATAATAGCTCTATCGTTCCATATAAATCCTACGCAAGTCCATAAGCTACAACCTATAAAACTTAAAACTAAATCTATTTCTGGGAACTGTTGCGTTGACCTAAAACAGATACCAAGTATTATAAATAAACTTGCAACCCATTTCAAATACCAATCTTTTGTTTTTTTATTTACTGTTGTGCTTTTCATTAAACCTTTTCTCGCTATCTATTAGTATTAATATCAAACCTGTTAAACATAACAGCACAAAGAAACCTATAAATGTATATCCAATTATTTCTCCTATCATCTTATACCTCTATTACAAATGGTAAACTGCAATCATTAACATCGTTATCTTTTGTCAAAGACTTGTCAAGATATTTAACTACAGCTTTAGTTAGTTTACTGTTTAATCTTTTAGAGAACTCTACATTTACAATCTCTTGATTTTGTATATCAAAAGCTACACTAAACCTAGTGTCTCTACTAAAAGATATCTTACTTATAAAGCTTCCAAAGTCCACAGACCTGTCAGGACGAGGGCATGAGTAAACTATAGGCTCTACTATAGGTTCTTCAATAACCTCTGGCTCTGGCTCTTCTACTACAACTACAGGAACTTCAATAGGTTCAGGCACTTTACCCAAAGCAATCTCACCTGTTAACACTCCAAAGCCACCTGTCGCTGAGTACTCTTCTCTAACATCTAACAACTCTTGTCCTTGTACTTCTTGTGTGTCTTGTATTCTTTCAAGCCTACTCATTAACATAGTATCAGTTGTTCCAAGCTCATCTAATACAAGCAGAGTTTCCCTTATCTGCTCTAAGTTCATACTGGTATCAGCTTCATAGAAACTTAATGCGTTATCAATAGCATTGTAATTATCAAACAAAGTATCTAACTTATTAGCTACTGTTGATTGTTCTTGTTTAAGTTTGTACATTTGTCTACTAAGATTTTTCATTTCGTTGTCGTTACTAATTACTGTGTAACAAGACAAAGCAAATGTCCCTACCACTAACATACCTATCATTATAGTTTGTTTATTCATAAGTTACCTTCTCCTTTTTTCTTTTGTCGTTATATTTTACAACTCGTCTACCACTCTTGTAGCCTGTAATTTCTTTAATCCATTTACCATTCTCATAGCTAACCTCTATAAAGTTTATATCTTTATCAAGTTGTTCTTCTTCTAGTTTTATTTTTTGTAGTTCTACTACATCATTATATTGTGTCATATTATTTTATTATATTTTTAAAAGAATATATAAATAAATTAAAAATAATTTTTATATATGTTTTAAACTTTATAAGTATTTTACTCCTATTTTGTTAGCTGTCAAGCATTATTTGTTATTTATTTCTAAGCCTTTCTAAGAGCTTGTTAGTCATGGGTAGTACCTGTGCATGTATCAGCTAGTGAACTGCTCACCATGTAGCTTAGATGCTCTCCTATCCTATGTATTATATCTACTTCTGATACATTCATTGGTTCGTCCCACGTTCTTATGTCATCATAAAGAAAGTCAACAAATGTTCTAAACTTAGTTGCTGATAATTTATTTAGGATATATTCTCTTGCACATATATCTTCTAATTTTTTGTATAAAGTTCTGTTCATGCTACTCTCCTTTTAAATAATTTATTTCTTAATTCTTCAGCATCTTCTGGATTAAACTCACTTAGATGTTGTAAAATATTATTCCATATCTTATCTGCTTGTTGTTGATATCCTGTTCTGAAAGGATATTCTTTTAACATTACTGCCATTTTTATTGCTTGATAATTTTGTAATAACATATCTACTGAAAAATCTAAGTTCATATAGATAGCTTCTACATCAACCTTACTAACCCAATCAACTATTCCTCTACTATGAATATTAAAAACACCAATCTGAACAAGCATAGCATATGTCTTAGGTGCTACATGCACCTTTATACTCTTAGAAGCATCAACATCAACATCAAAGTCTTCAGACCATGACTCGTTATAAAGTTTTAGTAAATCACTCATCAGTTCAATCCCTCCACTAAAGTCCAATCTTCTGTTAATATATTTTCTTGTGCTGACCACTTCCAATCAGTCTCTCCGTGATTACCCTCATGTTCTTGTGAAGTTCCATCCTTGAACTCAACATACAAAGTTCCCCAATTTACATAGTAGTCTTTAACATTGTCCCAATCAATACCTAGTTCTTCTAAGTCAAAGGTTATAGGTGCTTCATAAATACACTCTATGTATCTTGGTTTATCGCTATCAACATTCATAACTTACCTTGCTTGATAAATATAAACGTCCCACTTAACAGCTTTATCCAATGGACAAAAGGGTATCGTTCTTTGATTATAGTCTGGGTTCTTACGTCCCCACCTGCCTTGACACTTGACATAGTGTTTCTTGGTACTGTGCTTGTTCAACAGACTAACACTTTGTCTAACCTGTTGCAGCTTGTTAAGTTGTTCTAGTACCTCATCACTATTCTTTTCTACTGTCATTACATATGTTTTAGTTCTCATTCATTACCTCCTTTAATATATCTATATGTATCTCTATTCCATTCTAAGTTTAGCAACCTAGTTAGGTTCCATTTAATTGTATCTAAATTAGATACATCAGACATATAAACATCTTTCATTTCTGAATAGTTATCTAACATATTATCAATTTGATTAACATATCTACACCAATCATGTATTTCTTCTGGCGTTAGTTCAATCGTTGTTTTAGTTTTTAAATGTTTAACTTTCATAGCTCACTCCTTCTTCTATATCGTTAATTATATCGGTCATCATGTCGTCATTAAACCAAATAAACTTACGCTTTGTTTTGTTACAAACTAAATACTTAATAGTATCTAGCCCTTGTTCTTTATAGACTATCCTTAAAAGTCTTGTCAATAATCCTATCTCGTCTAGCTTGTCCATAACGTCTAGCTTTTCGAAATAGTATTCGTTGTATGTACTCATTCTTCTACCTCCTCTATTTTATAAACTTCTTCATCTTCAAAACCATAATCCAAATCTCCACCTGTAGAAGCCTCTCTAAATAAGCTGTAGTCTCCCTCTAAAACTTTTTCTTCTGCTTCTTTTTGGGAACTAGCTTCTAATTCTATTTCAGAATAGCCAATCCATTTTGTATATACTTTATAAGTTTTCATATCTTCATCCCTCCATTTCTAAGTTATTAACATCTTCCATAGCTAGTCTATCAGCAATAGTCTCTACCTGTCCAATGTCTTTTATATCCTTACACAATACATCATAGTAGTGTTGCCACCTCTCGTCATAGTAATCGTGTATCCATTTGTTATCTGTACTCATTCTTGTACCTCCTGTAAATCTCCTAAGTAACTATCACCTTCAATTATTTCTTTAATCATATCGGCTAACCAATATATAGAGCAATAGGGATTATTTTTATTTGCGTTACACAAACTCATTATCTCTTTAATCATCTCTTCTTTACTCATTCTTGCACCTCCTGTAGTTTATTAGAATGTTGTTGCCAATAGCTTATAAATTGTTCTAGCTTTTCAATGTGCTTTTCTATGCTTTCACTATCTTCATAATGAAGCCTGTAATAAATCATGTCTTTTATGTTTTCAAAAGACTCATCTATTTCTTTTAAATCATCTTGTAAAAAACTTACTAACCTACTCATCCTTTATACCTCCTTAATAATACTTGTTCTATACCCATTTCAATAGCTACCCACTCATCATAGAATAGCTTAACCTTTTTCATCTTCTCATACTTCTTAACTGTCATAGTACTATACTCGTAGAAGTCTTTGTGCATTGGTCTCGCTTTAGTTATTTTCATCTGATACCTCCTCAAATTTATCTTCATAGAAATATACCACAGCTACAGTTCCTTTTGTTGGGCTATCATGTATTGATAAATGCACATCATCAAATTCATTGTCTAACCTTTTACACAATTCATTCATGGTTAGCTTATCGTTCATTGCTAGTTTAACTACCTTCATCTACGCCACCTTCCTATTTTTTAATTCTTGTTTAGCTTTTTCAAGTCTTTTATTTTCTTCATCAGTATTTAAAATTGACATCATACTTAATGCTTTTATCATGTTTTTAAGTTCCCATGTTGCTATGTGTTTCATATTTTAATTTCCAGTAGACCAATAGCCATTTGCATAGCATTTTGTATTTATATCAACAACAAATATGTCTTGCACTTCATCCTCGTTAAATCTTTCATGTAAGAAC
>JACLAC010014888.1_pt1 | contig 48317 bp, 36 predicted proteins | sample 8027881 | NCBI WGS metagenome assembly JACLAC01 (sample SAMN15725517, study PRJNA655200) | protist metagenome | isolation source: fluorescence activated cell sorting (FACS) single amplified genomes of... | place: Spain: Blaines Bay Microbial Observatory, Mediterranean Sea | collected 2016-01-19 | reverse complement strand
CCAATTCCTGCCGATGGCTGCAAGCAACCACCCTACTTAAATTAAAGGCTACTTCCCCGATCCGATGCGTTCGTAATAGCGGCGAACAAGTTCCGCATATTTGTCCGGTACGGGATCACGATCGATCGGCACCAACGATTCTGGCGACTCTCGACGAGCGATCTCTTCTTTCAGTTTTTCCTGAATTTCCGAGAGCGGTTCCAGAATCTGCATTCGCACGAGCCCCCACTGAGGCTCCTTTGAATGTCGTTTGAAGTCGGCCCTCATGCTGCGAGCGGCCTCGCGAATTCGAGCGACTTCTGCTCGCATCGTCGGATCGTCGATCAACTCCTCGACATTTCGAATCTGATCCGACCATTGCACAAATCCCCTCCCGGTAATCGGATTGCCTGGCACGGTCGAACCGCCGCCCTGTTGAGCCGTCGCAGATTGCTGCTGACTCGATGGCTGTTGCGGAGTCGCCGATGGCCGGAGTCCTGGCTTCTGTCGAGGACTCGGTTGCGAGTTCCCTGATTGCTCCGAAGACGGAGTCTGACCTGCACCCTTTCCAGCCGGTGACTCTTCTGGTTTGCCTTCACCCGGCTGAGCCTTCTCGCCTGGAGTTTTACCCGTACCTTTCGGACTTTGCCCAGGCGGCTGTCCTGGTTGACTTTCCTTACCAGACTGATCGCGTTTCTCAGGAGATTCGCCTGGTTGATCGCCACCACCAGATTGTTTCGACTCCGGATCACCAGGTTGCTTCTCATCTTCCGGCTGATCGCCATTCTCACTTTTGGAATCAGACTTCTCCTGGTCTGCGTTCGCTGATCGTTCTGACTTCTCATTCCCGTTCTGAGACTCACCCTCGGCGGCAAAATTGCCTGGCAATTTCTGTTCACCTGGTTGTAGCTCGCGGTCCTCGGCTCCGGGCTTTGCTTGCTGCTCCTGTCCATTTTTCGACTCACCGCCTTCCGGGCGTTTCTCATTGCCCGAAGGTTTCGGTCCACGACCATCTCGCATTTTCTGCAACTCTGCCGGAGCTTCTTCGGCCAGCTCCTGCTGAACGGATTTGCCCGCGTCTGCCAGTTCTCGACTCGCTCGTTTTAAAGTTTCCAGTTCGTTGCCGAGCACTGCTTCGGCCGCTCGTTCAATCCCTTTTTGCATTCGGTCAAGACCCTCGTGAGCTCGCCGCTCAGCGACTGCAGCATCTTTAGTTAAACCTCTGCGGTTAAGTTCACGGGTCTCGTCCAAAGCTTCACTTGCTCGATCCGCCCGAGTCTTACGCACGGTCTCATAGAGTTGCCGAGCGAGCAGCGGCTCTGCGGTTTCAGCTTTTTCGACAACCTCACGCATTTGCTCCAGCACACGGTCGAGTTGTTCATTCTGGTCGTCCAACTCGTTCTGAATTTTTTCTCCGGACGGCTTCTGCTCGGAACGAAGTGAAGGACGATCGTTTTTCTTTGGAGCGTTCGTGTTCAGTGCGTCAGCGATTTGATCCTGGCGTTCGCCAATCTCCCGCGCCTGCTGCCGAAGGTCTTTCATCGCCTCTCCAAATTGACCGGCAGCCTTCTGACGAACTTCGTCACGAAGCTTTTCCAATTCGCGCTCGGCTCTCGTCCCTTCGTTCAACGCCTGAGACAGTTTTCCTTCTTCCAACGCTTCCGACGCTTGACGCACCTTCGACCGAGTGTCTTCAAGTTTCTCACGAGTCGCAGCCATCTCCTGTTGATTCTCCGGTTTCTCCAACCGATCTTTCAACTCGTCGACGTCGCGGAGCAATTCATCCTGCTCCTCACGCAGCCGCTTGAGCTGTCGCTCGATCTCTTCCTGCTCCTCTTCCGTCTTCGACGCTTTCAGCTCGTGCTCCAGCTCTTTCAACTTTTGATTGAGATCGCCCTGTCGCCGAGCAAGTTCACGCAGCCGGTTGAGAACCTGTAACTCCTCTCGGTTCTGCTGATCCTGTTCCTGCTGATTCGCCTGCTGCTCGGCTTCATATCGATTCTTCTGATTGTCCAGTTCGAGTTGCTCCATTTGCTGCTGTGACGCGTTCTTCGAACTCTTACTCTTACTTTGACTTTGTTGCTGCTGAACTATCTGGTGCTCGCGAGCGCGCAGTTTCAACAGTCCTTGATAAGCCGATCTTTCTGACGTCAGCGCGGGGGTCAGTAAATCGGCCTTCACGTCCTCATGAGTTTTTACCAGCCGCACAACTGCCGTCTTCATGAACGTCACCACGTCTGCGGCATACTTTTTGGACTGAGCATCCTTCAGTTCTCCGATCAACTCTTCCATTTGAGCAATTGCTTCCTGCTGAGACTCGACCAGCAACATAACGTCGTCGGCAAACGCGTCTGACACGTTATCGCGTGTCTCGCGACGAATGATTTTCCATGTCGCGCTGATGATCTGCTTTTGAAGTTCGCCGAGTTCTTCAGCCTTCTTTGCGCCTTCGCTTTCGGCTGGCGGAGCACCACTCGGTGGCGGCTGACCTTCTCGAAATATTTCCTCGAAGTGCCGCACTTCAGCAAAGAACATGTCGGACATTGTACGACGCTTCTTGCCCGAAACGCCGATGTCATCCGCAAAGAAATAGTAAGAAACGAGCTGGTCCGGTTCTGCATTTTCCAGCTCAAGAGCGACGAGATGCACCAGCTCATGTTTCTTTCTCGCGGATGCCTTTTCCCCAATCGCGACTGTCTTCGGCTCGCGATCTGACAGAGCCAGGACCAGACCGTGTTCGGTAATGCCGAAGTCGTCCCAGATAGTGGCTTCCAGCTGCAATTCCTCGATTGGTGAAACACGCAAGTCGCGACCTGGAAACGTGAGCTTGATCTCCGGCGGACGGTTTGGGACTGCCGTCAGAATAAACTCGTCAAGTTCACGATTTTCCCGGCCTTTGTCATCAGTCAGCTTAAAGGTCAACCGCCGCGTTACGTCGACGGGGATTCGTGTTTGATATAACACTCCCGGACGGCCTCCAGATGCATTCGACGGAGCCTCATTGTCAGCAGCCGTGTTCGGTTTCGACGACGCCCTGGCAACGACTAGCCTAAACTCGTTTCCTTCTCTATCGACCAGTCGTCCATCATGAATTTCCTTGTTTAGGCGACACGTCAACACGACCGACGAACCTTCGACGGTCGACACTCGCCACGTATCTTCAATCAGTTCGTCCGGCATGTCCGAGTAGGACGGAAACACAATTCGAGCATCCACCTGAACAACCTGAGGAAGGTCGTAAACGCTGATTCGAAACGTCTGACTCGTTTGCTCGTCAAACTGAATCCGATAATCGAACGGCGCTGTGACCGTCGGCAGCCGGGTTCCAAACAAGGGATCCTTCAGGCTCTGCCGCATCGGCCTTCCGCTGGCTGGCTCATCTTCTTCATCCGTGTCGTCGGCCTTAGCAAGTGCAGGGTCTGCCACCTCGAACATTGTTACTGTCGAGGGCAACCGACCTTCAAATGTGGCCGTAAGTAAGAGCGCCGTACCGCGTTCAACTTCGGTCGTTCCCGGTTCAATGGAAACGTTGAAATCCTCAAGCGTGAAACTGGACTGTGGGGTGTCAGGTGCCTGGTCATCAAGACTGGCAATGGTTGGCCTGACTTCGGTCCGGACCTGATCAGCAAGCAAAAAGGTCAACGCGACCGCACAGACGGCAGTGGTGATGCGGACCGCAATCTTCCTTAAAGGAACGCCTTCCTTCCACTCGTTAGCGTACGAGTGAGAGCAAACTTCCGTCGCCAGCTCCTGCTGCAGCCAGGAAAATCCACCCATTGCGGAAACGGGCGTCTGTTCGATGACGGTCAGCAACCGCTGATCGAGAGACGGCCAGCGTTCTTCAATCAGTCGAGCGGTTATCAGCTTCTCCTGCTCTGAAACTCGTCGCGGACGCAGAATCCAGACCGATGTCAGAGCCGCAGCCACAAGCAGCACGTTAGAAATGACGATTGCCGTTCCGTCGGGCGGCAAGGCCATAACAAGAATCGCGCTAGCCAGTGCGGTCAGCGACCAAACCCAACTGAGAGCCCACCATCGTCGGAGACGAATCAGGCGTCGCACCACCTGATTGAGTTGTCGCGAAATGTGCTGATCCATGAGGACTGCCTCGAAATTCAGTTTGAAACTGAAAACCGTAGAATGAGTTCACGCAAAGGAAAAAAGAGTGAGTAGCCTGGAGCCTGACACAGCAAATGCGTATTAAACAAAGCTGGGTCAAGGCCCAGCGAACGGAAAAATCAAGTCGTATCAGGTTCACTTTGAGCCCCGCCGCCGGCCAGATGTCCGGCAAGCCACGTTTCAATCAGCAGCAAAACGATCCCTACCAGAATGACCCACTGCCAGAACCTTTGTCGAGACTCCAGTTCGCGAGCCAGTAATTGCCTTTTTTCGTCAGACGTCAAACGAGCTTCAACGACGTCTGGAAGCGGGACGCCCAACGCTCGAATTTCATCCAGCCCCAGTGCGTCAGTTCGACTTTCAAGCGGGTCCAGGTTCGCGGCAATGCTAGCCGTCCTTGGGCCATCGCGGTCTGCCCAAGCGAAGGCGTAAACGCCAGGTTCGCTCAACAACGCAGATCCTGACGGTGAAATTTCGACGCTATGCTCTAACCCTGACGGAGCTGTGACGATCATTTCTCCCTTCGCTGATCCGGCCAGCGTGTTAATTGGAAACTGATCACCGACAAGTGCTCGCGGTGGCTCAACACTGGTTCCGGCAAAGTCATCGACGACCGAATTCATCAGCGGCACAAACTTCGACGACAGTACAAACTGGCTGTCGACGTCGTGCCAGCCGAATGTGAACAGCAGCACTCGACCGTTGCCATGCGTCAGCTCAACGATTGCCGGCCGACGACCATCCAGCAACGCCAACACCCTGGAACTTTTGGGAAGCTCACCGTCGATGATTCGATGTTTCCAGATCGGCAGTTTTGTAAAATCTGCCAGTCGAAGATCATTGAACGGCTGGAAGACCGGATGCTCCAGGTCGACGTCCGACAACATGGCGTAGCCTTCGACGTTGGCTTCCGAGATATCCGGAACCGTGGTTCCAGTAATCTCGAAGGCCTGTTCGCAAAGCTCAACAGACGACCCGACTACAATCAATGTCCAACCATCTTCGACAGCTTTGCTCGACATGCTTAGCTGCTCTACACTAAGCGACTTCGCGACGATCGATAAGCCAGTCATCCAGGCTTCGTCCGGCGTGTCTCCGTCCACGTCGGCATAAAAGTCGATCGCCCGCGCTGGAGTCGAAAGAAATGCTCGTTCGAGGTAATAGCGAAGCTCGTTCGGATCGCTCGATTCTCCGTTGCCGCGGTAGAGCACAGGAACTCGCGACGTTTGAGGCCTCACGTACCACGCCTGATTATCGAAGCTGTCGTCGTCACCGCTGAGTGAGACTACAACCGATCGACTCACGTTCGAAACATCTTTGAACTGCACGACGCGATTCTGTTCAGGAGGTACATGAACTTCCTGCTGCATCGCAACCAGTTCGGTAGCTGAAATAGTGTCACCATCTAAGTTACTGGCCGTCTGCACGTTGAATCGTTCATGCGGTGAGTCTGCAACGTTCTCGATCCGAACTCGTAAACCTGATTTTTCATCAATACTTCCAACGACTTGAACTGACGCGTTGCCGGTTGTCATCGCCTCGACAAGTTGAACATCAACGGTCACTGCATCTGGCCATTCATACGTCTGCAATCCTTCAATGCGACTGCCTCGTTGCAGATCGGTAATCACCACAATTTCCGTGGCTCGTGCGGCCGTTTTTTCTCCAGCTTCATCCTGGACGGCTGTGACCGCTTCCGGGAGTACAGCTCCAAGATTCGTCCCCATCCATCCGGGGCTGACTTCATTGAGGCGTTCCTGAGCGATCGTCGCCTGATGACCTGCTTTGAGGCCGGACCACTCTTCGAATGACAACAGCGGGAGAAGCTCATTGTCAAAAACAAACAAACCGACCGAATCGTCGGGCTTCACATCCTTCAGAAGTGCGTCGACTTTTTGAGTCGCTTGCTCCCACAGCCCGTCACGTCGCATGCTCGCACTGACGTCGACCAGGATCGCCCGGCGTTTGCTTTCGGTATCGACGGTTTGATCTTCACTCTGCCGCATAAACGGTCGTGAAAATGCCAGAGCAAGGAGAATTATCGCGGTCGCTCTCAGTAGAAGCAGAAGCCAGTGCTCGATCTTCGATCGACTGGTGACTTTCGGCGGAGACGCTTCGAGAAACATCAGCGTACTGAAGGGCACTTTGCCTTTGGGTGTTCGCCGGATCATGTGAAACAGGATCGGCAGTCCGATGGCGGCTAAGCCGGCCAGGTAAAGCGGAGCGAGAAAACTCATGCGGTCCTCCCTGCCGGCGAACGTCGCTGCGGAACTCGCGCCGCTCCTGCTTTCATCCGTTGCCGTCGAAGCATGAACTCAGACAGTGCGACTTCCAGCGGACGATCAGTCGTACAGAGCTCATAAATCGCGCCCAGCTTCTCGCACGTCGTCTGAACCTGCTCAAGGTGTTTCTGCAATCGCTCCTGGTAGCTCTTTCTGGCGGAAGCAGGATCAACGTAAACCTCATTCCCAGTCTCCAGATCCTGAAACAGCGCCGGCGAGTCGAATTCGAAATTCAATTCCTGCGGATCGAGAATCTGGAAAACGACCAGTTCATGCCCCGCCGCTGCAAGATAGCCAAGATTTCGATCAAGACCTTCGATCGGAGCCAGCAGATCCGAAATCAGTACAACGAGTCCACGTTTACGAACCTGTCCTGCGATTCGATCGAGCGGTTTCGTCAGGTCGGTCGACGAGCCCTGTTCGGCCTTCTCCAAAGCCATCAGAATCTGCCGCAACTGACCATGCCGAAAACGTGCGGGAATGATGTCTTCGACATCCTCGTCAAACACAACTAAACCGGCTGCGTCCCGCTGCTGAGTCAACGCCCAGGCCAGACACGCGGCTAACGTTTTTGCATAGTCAGCTTTTGTATAATCAAGACTGCCGAAACTCATCGACCGACTGTTATCGACCAGAAGGTTGCAGCGAAGGTTGGTTTCGTCTTCAAACAGCTTGATGTAATACCGATCGGATCTCGCCGCGACTTTCCAGTCGAGAAACCGAGGATCATCGCCGTCCGTGTATTGCCGATACTCGCTGAACTCGACCGAAAAACCATGAAACGGCGAACGATGCAGTCCGTTAAAACAACCTTCCATCACCGCCCTCACACGCAACTCCAGCGACCGAATCCGCATCAGAACGGCGGGGTCGGCGAAGCGTCCGAAAGATGATTGCGATGACTTCGAAGAAGGCATTGAAGATCCGCGTTGGCTAGTCGGCCGGAACAAACGCAGCGTCGTTCCGACATGATCCTTGTGATGTCTGCCGGAGCGACGCTACGCTTGTTCCGGCCTGCTCTTTATTAAGTCCTTAACTCGGTGGTTGTACAGTTTCGAGGAGGCGGTCTATCACTTGTTCTGTCGAGATGCCGTCGGCTTCAGCACGGTAGTTGACAAGGATTCGATGTCGCATCACCGGGTGGGCTACGTGTCGGATGTCTTCGATACTGACGTGCGACTTACCGTCGAGCAGTGCTTTGACCTTCGCTCCTAGAACCAGGTACTGACCCGCTCGAAGACCGGCTCCCCAGCTCACCCACTCGTTGATGAATTCTGGAGTGGCTGCCTGATTAGGACGTGACGTTGCCGCCAGCCGGACGGCGTAACGAGCAACGTCTTCGGCGATCGGCACAGACTGAACGATTGATCTAAAACTGATCAGATCTTCTCCGGAAAACAGCGGCTGAAGTTTTGCCTTTTTTCCAGAGGTTGTTTGAGTAACCACAGCGACTTCTTCGTCTTCGGGCAGGTAGTCGACAAAGACGTTGAACATAAACCGGTCGAGCTGGGCTTCGGGCAGCGGATAGGTACCTTCCATCTCGATTGGGTTCTGCGTCGCCAGCACAAAGAAAGGTTCTTCGAGCTTCATGCGTTTGCCGGCAGCCGTGACCTGATGCTCCTGCATGGCTTCGAGCATGGCTGATTGCGTCTTCGGCGGCGTGCGGTTGATTTCGTCAGCCAGGATCACGTTGGCGAAGATCGGCCCTGGCATAAAGACCATCCTTCGCTGACCGTTCTCATCCTGTTCGAGAATCTCCGTCCCGGTGATGTCAGCAGGCATGAGGTCCGGCGTAAATTGAATCCTCGCAAATTTGAGATGGAAAAGGTCAGCCACCGACTGCACGAGCAACGTCTTCGCCAGCCCTGGCGCTCCAGTAATCAGGCAATGTCCACCGGAAAACATCGCCAGCAGCAACTGCTCAATCACGTCTTGCTGGCCAATGATTACGTTTCTCAGCTCCGCAATAATCTGCGTACGAGCACCCCGCAACATCTCGACAACGCGGCGTTCTTCATCAGGATCGGCAGCAGTTTCAGAACTCATCGGTGTCCTTTCCGGAACCAGATATTCGCTTCAATGTGTCATCGCATAAAAAACAATATTGATGCCCAGCGGGTATGCCAGCTTCTCCGAGAATGTCTGGAAGTACCAGGGGTCCACGCCTTCTTCTTCCCAGCCATCGCCAAGATCAGTGTTGTGGCAAATCATGACCATCATCCGGCCCTTGTCATCGAAGATGCCTTTGTAGTGAACTTCCTGAGCGTCGGGCCTTTCCCAGGTGATACCTCGCGAGCGACCAGCAGTGGCGGCACCGAGGCTCGGAATTTGAGGCTTGTTGGGCAGGTCGTAGACGCAATGAAAAATCGGATGCTCATACGGAAGCTCGACAGGCTCACGGTCAGGGAAGACCTGTTTGATCGCTTCGTAGAAATCGTACCACTCGTCCTCGCCCCAGAAATCGTCAACCATCATGAAGCCGCCGTTGAGCAGGTATCGTCTTAACGTCTTTGACTCTTCTTCACTGAGCGAGATGCCGCCGGGCTCGATCATGTAGACCCACGGATAGTCGAACAGCCTGGGATCCGTGATCTCCAGGATCTTTCCGTCCGGGTCAACTTTCATCGAAGTGAGCTGTTGCAGACGGTACGAAAAATTCAGGTCAGCGTCAGGGTAGTCGGTTTGCCAGCCTCCTCCGCGGCGAAACGCATTGTACTTCAGTCGGACGAAGGTAAAGACGTCGTCTTTAAATCGCTGGTCGACTTCCCAGTCGGGCACGCCGTTGCGATCCGGCTTGGCGTTGGGATCGAAGGCACGCCGCCGCCAGGGCTGAGCTTCCGTCTGCTCACTCATCTGCGAAAGAAAGACGACTCCGGCAACTATAACAAATAGAACTGCCAGCAACGTAGCGACGCTTCGAAGACGCGACGCTTCTGATTCAAGGTGGTTGTGCAGATTGTCCATGTCGATCTCGTCGGTTGTTAAACAGTACGATCGAATCTCACGGTATCTTTGCGATGCCGAAGGCGTTGTCGTCTCAGTGGTCTCTCAGTTTGACGGTAATTCTGGCAGCGACTGCCTCACAAGTTTCAGCAGCAACTGATGCGCGTCTCGATACCGAGGCGCTTCTTCCAGAGCCATCAGCGTCTGTCGTTTTGCATCTTCCATTTTCCCTTGAGCATGTAGCGATTTCGCCAGTCTAAAGTGGATATCCGCCGGATCGTCCGGATTCAGGAGCAATAGTCTGCTGAGTGCTCGTGTCGCGCCGGCCGGATTTTCACGTTTTTCAGCCACGGTTGCCCGAATTAAATGCGGCTGATTGAGCAACGGGTCAATGGCGAACAGTCGAGCGGCGGTTTGCTCGAGCGCTGACCAGTCGGACGCTGCCGTTTGCAATTCCACTAGACGCAGGTTTGCCGAAACAGCGTCATCGTTGATCGCCGCGAACTGCTCAAGAACACCTCGTTCTTCCGCGCTGCGTTCGAGTTTCTGATAAACACTTGCCAGGCGTTCGTAGGAGTTCTGGCCTCCGATATATGTCGGATTAATGGCGATCAACTGTTTCAGAGTCTGCGCAGAATCAGCCCACTTCTTTGCGGAGAGCTGCCGCTGAGCAAGAGCCATCAGGCCGACAAAGTTCTGCGGATGCTCTTTCACCCACCCTTCCAACGCTCCGTCGCCCTGGGCAAGTAACTCTTCAAGATTCGGCGGTTCCCAGTCGGCATCCGGCGCGAACGACTCTGCCAGTTTCCTCGCAAAGGCTTCGAATCGCGTTTCCAGCTCGGACAGCGCGTCGCATCGTCGATCGAGCGCGACATTCACGGGCAGGCCGAGTTTCAAATCGTCGAGCACTTTTTGAAGCGATTCCATGCCAAAGTTCTGAACGAGAAAATCGACGGCCATGCACGATTCGAAGTACGCGAACTGCAAATGCCAGCCACTTTCCGGCCGCATGAAGGCACTGCTGAGTTCGCTCAGCGGCGTTAGACCATCGCCGAGAATGTGTTCGCGATATCGAGGGTCCATCCGCTGCCCCCAGGACGGGTTCGCTTGCAGTTCTTCGTAAACTGAAATTCCTTCGCTCAACCAGCGTGGAATTTTGTTTTGCGTTAGTTCGAGCGTGATCACGTGACAGAATTCGTGCCACAGCACGGCTTCCCAGTTAGAAGGATTATCGCGACGTGATGCCGGACTGTTGGCTGTGATGACTCGTCCGAAACAAACGCCGAGATACCCCGAGACAGCCGGCATCCCAAATGTCCGAACGGCGAAATCGTCTTCGTCAGGAAAAACTTCAACCGTGATTCGATCTTTCAACTCCAGGCCGTACTTCGCGCCGAGCGTTTGCTTGGCTCTATGCAGCAACGCGAGGACTTCGGCTCCGTACAACTTCGACTCGTCAGTTTCCATTCTCAGCGTGAAAGAATCGTCCTGTAGTGTCGTGAACTTTCCAAGTTCATCGTGAAGTTCAAGCAGGTTATACGTGGCGACATTGTAGCTGTCGGTATCGTACGCGGCGCGAGCAACTTTCCATCCTTCAGTTTCTTCTCCGAGCCTGAGGAGATCGTCGGCGAGTTGTCGTTGAGCCGGTGCGAAGTCCGCCTTTAACGCGAGTGCCTTGCGTTGGTAAGCGGCGCCTTCGCGGAAGCGGTAGTGCTGAGAAAGCTTGCGGCCGATCAAATGGTCGACTCGTGGATTTGCCGTCCATCGCGCAAGTGCTTTGTCTCGAAAGATGACTTCGCCTCGCAAGTCGTTCGTCAGATGAGCAATGACTGACCGGTAGGCAAAAGCTTCGGGTTCCAGAAAATCAATTTCGTGGACCCGGTCGAGTAACTCGATTGCCGCATCGTACTGCTCGGCATCGACCAGGCCATCAACCATGAAGAGAATGCTTGGGATGTGGTTCGGGTTTTGTTTCAAAGCCGCTTCAATACCGACCGCCGCCGCCTGCCGATCAGTAGACGCAATCGCTCGTGCGAGACCTGACGTGAAATCCGGATCGTTCGGGAACTGCTCCAGAGCCGCTTTGAAATTGTCTGCTGCCAGCGAGTCGTCGCTTTTGCCAAGTGCCAGATTACCAATTGCCAGCCAGGGTTCTCGGCTGGTCCGACTCCGGAGCTTTGCTTTCTCGAAACGCTCGTCAAGAATTTCTCTCGCATCACGGCCATCGAATTCGTCAATCTGGCCGAGGATGACGAGTTCTTCCGCGTCCGTGTATCGCCAGGAAAACTGCTTCACCAGAGTCCGAATTTCCGTCAGCAAAACTTCTGCAAGTTCTGCCCGGCCACTTCGCAAGGCCGCTTCGCGAGCCAGCCAACGCAGCCGAATGCTCCAGGAATATCGACGCAGGCCATTGGCAACGGTCATCAAAGAGGTGTCGAACTGACCGATCGCCGCCTCGGCCTGAGCCTTGATCACCGGCCAGGATTCGCCGTAACGATTCTTCGTGATCGCTTCGTGTGTCGCCTCGATGCACGCCTGGTAGTCGCCTTTGATGAACATCTCGCGACACTCATTCAGCTCGGCAGCTTTGACGCCCGCAGAGGGAACTACGACGGTCAGAAAAATCACTGCCACCACAGCGGCATCGCGGATTCGGAAACCGCGATCGAAGTTGTCCGGCAAGCGTGGGCGAGAAGCGGTCCCAGCCGGCAAAGGATAGCAAATCTGCCGGTGACACTGGAATTGCTGCCTGTCCGCAGGTGCGGCCATGAGCGACCTTCCGTGGCCAGCCGTGAACGGCGAAGGCTCGGCGGTCAGATGCCGGGCCCGCAATTCCGATGGGCTGTAGTCAGTTTCAGGGTAGTGCATTCGGCAAGCCGAAGCTGGAGGACGTTAACGAATAAAAAACGCATCGACAACACGTCATGCGACCACCCAGCGTAGCAGAGACGGTGGGGGAGCAATGAGTCAGTATTCGGATCTGAGAAAAAACCGAATTTGTCACAGATTGATGTACGGAAATGCTGCCGGATTCCCACTGTTATTTAAGAGGCGTTTGAATTTTCACGCCTGTAAACACCGAAGCTGTTTGAATTCTGCCGACGCGGAGCTGGAACTATGCGACTCACACTTCGAACCCTGCTGGCGTACCTCGACGATCTGCTCGAAGCTGGGCAATCCCGTGAAATCGGCGAAAAGATCAGCGAAAGTGGTTACGCGTCGACTCTGGTCGACCGCATCCGGGAAGTCATGCGTCGTCGCCGGCTGACCGCGCCTGACCCAAAGAGTCCGAACAGCGGCCTGGATACGAATTCGATCGCGGAGTACCTTGACAACACGCTTGAACCGGACGCGGTGGCCGATGTCGAAAAGGTCTGCCTGGACTCGGACGTGCATCTGGCCGAGGTCGCAGCCAGCCATCAGATTCTAACGTTGGTACTCGGTGAGCCAGTCGACGTTCCGACGAGAACTCGCGAGCGAATGTACGCTCTTGGTCCGACAACGAAACCGATAAAATCCAGTACGCTCGTTGACGAAGAAGGAGATTCGCAATTCGACTCGGATACGAGCGTCACTATTCCGTCTCATCCTGCGGCGAAAGAAAGCAAGTCACCCAGTGACACGAATGGCGAAACATTCACGAAGACGATCCCCGACTATCTGAAGCCGGTTCCGCTTTGGCGCCGCATGGCACCTGTCGCTGTCGGAGTACTCGTGGGTGCCGTCTGGCTGGCAGTTGTTTACGTCGATCCATCGATTCCGCTTGGCAAGTCTTTAGACAATGGAAACACCGTCGCCCAGATTGATCCCGGAACCGATCTCGAGATTTCCTCCGAGGGTCCGATCTCCAACGACCCCGGACTCGAAGCGGCAATCAGAACAACTCCCGCCCAGGAGTCCGAACCCGAAGTCGTCGCCACTAACAAACCGTCGCGTGATATCACACAACTAAACGGCTATGACCCCGACGCTCCACCAGCGACCACGGCTGCAACGCTTCCGATGCCAGCCGTGCCGTCTCCCCAAGCTGACACCGAACTCGCCATTACAACTCCTCAACCAGCCACGCCGACACTGTCCGATCCATCACCGCCGCCCGTTGGAACTTCAGTGGCAGCTGTAACAAGTCCTGTAACAGTTGGTTCTTCGGTCAGCGCCCCTTCAACCACAGTCTCCACGACAACTCCGGCAGCAGTCCTTAACAAGCCGCAAACTGTCGTGACACCAACCGTACCAGCACCTGAATTGCTCTATACCTCTCGCGACGGAGTCCTGGTGAGAAAGACCGACGAAGGCTGGTTAACGATGCCGCATCGAACAGCCATTCGAGCCGGCGACCGCGTGGCATCTCTGGAACCATTCTCGGCGTTGCTCGAAATCAGCTCGCTGGATTTACTGATCGAACTTAAAGGCGGCACGGTCATCGAGTATCTCGGAGCAACCGCAGACGAGCAGGTTTCGCTGCAGCTCCTGTCCGGACGAATCAGCATGCAACGACGATCGCCCGACACGAACACCGAACGACTAGTGGTCGGCCTTCACCTGTTGGATGAGCCGTGCCGATTCACGCTGCAATCACAGTCCGCCTTATGCGGGGCAGAGTTGAACATGGCCGAAGCCAACGGCTACGAAAAAGATCTCGGCGAGGATCGTTACACCGGGGGCTTGTTCGTCGTGAATGGTCAGGTCGGCTTTGTCGGCAAACTTGCTGGTGACGTCGCACTGACGGGGCCATCCTGGTTTCCGCTCACTCCGGTTGATCGACGAGCGATGGCGGAAAGCGACGAACAACCGCCTTTATTGACCGTTCCCGCTTGGCTCGATGCAAGCAGCTCGCGAATTTCGTCGACACAGCGGCGATATTCCAGTCGCTTCCAGAATGAAATCGACGAAGAACAACCGCTGAAAGACAGCATCCCATCGATCGTGAAGTCAAAAATCCCGGCAATTTCAGAACTGGCCGTTAAGACGATGGCCATAACCAGCATGCACAATGAACTGGTGCAGGCTCTGGCCGAGGCTGAGTTCCTGGAAGCTCGCAACGCCGCGATAGCGGGTCTGCGACAATGGCTTCCGGCAGCTCCTGAAAACCGAGAGACCATGCGAGCCGCTTTGCAACGACACTTCTCGCCGGATCAAGTCGACACGCTTTACCGACTTCTCTGGGGGTACAGCGAGGACGACGCTCGCAATCCGGCGACGTCTCGCTTGCTGGTCGACTGGCTTGGGCACGATAGCCAGGTCATCCGACAATTGGCTTTCAATCAGGTTTATCGATTGACCGGCCAGCGCTACGACTTCCGACCGATCAACCCGGCCAACCAGCGCAAGACCGCCCTCGATCGATGGTACTCGCACCTCGAACGGAACGACGGCAAGTTGCTGAAATAATCAGATCAGCTATCGAGGATCTTTCGCACCAGCAAGTTTGTGAATGGCTTTCCATTCTTCTTCGTTTACTGGCGTGATTGATAGTCGCGAACCCTTTTGCATGACCGCCATGCATGAGGCAACTTCATCCACTTTGAGGTCGTCGCGTGTGACCGGCATTTCGAACTTTTGAATGATCTCAACATCGACCATAAACCACGTTGGTTTGTCCGGATCACTCTTCGGATCGTAGTGCTTGTCTTTAGGATCGAACGCCGTGTGATCGGGGTAGCCGGGTGCGATCACTTTCGCAGTCCCGACAACAGCCATCGGTTTGGCGTTGCTATGGTAGAAGAAAACTCGATCGCCGGACTGGATGTCGTCACGCAGCATGTTGCGGACCTGGTAGTTTCGGACACCGTCCCAATGCGTCGATTGGTCCTTGACGAGATCGTCTATCGAGTACGCATTGGGTTCTGACTTAAACAACCAGTACTGTCGCTTGCGTTTCTTTGCCACGGTGCTGCCTTTGAAAGTATTGTATTTCCCGTAGGCTGGAACGAGCACAGCGCTGTTCCGGCATTCAAACCTGCATCTATTGTGAGCGGCGTGGGACTGCCGGAACTGCGTAAACTTGTTCCAATCTACATCCCTGTCAAACCTTAACCTGTGCATTGCGAATTTACTCAACCACTTTCGCAACGGGACCGAGCAAGGCAATAGCGGTGCTGAAATAAATAATGACGCCTAACACGTCAACGAGCGCAGCAATCAGCGGGTTTGACATCAGCGCGGGGTCCATGCCGAGTCTCTTAAACAGAATCGGAAGAAGCGCACCCGCAGTCGTTCCAAAGATCACCATGATCAAGACGGTGACCGCTACGACAATCGCCTCGGCCAGAGGAACCATCCAGATAGCGACGCCGAATGACAAAGCCATCAATGCGGCTCCCAGAGTCAGAGCCATTCGCAATTCGCGCGTCACAATGAAATATTTGTCGCGATAGTCCATCTCGCTGGTCGCCATCTCGCGAATGATCAACGTTGCAGATTGCGAACCAGCGTTGCCGCCGCTTGCCAGCACCAACGGAATAAACGCCGCCATCCAGACGTAGGATCGCTGAAGTTCTTCATAGCCCTGCATGACCCACGCAGTTAAAAACGCGGCGGCCAGCAAGATCACCAGCCATACTCCGCGCTTCTGAGCCAGTACAAAGAACGGAGTCGTCATGTAGCTTTCGTCAAGCGGCTGGATAGCCGCCTGCATCTGAGCGTCTTCGGTCGCTTCTTCTTCCAGAACGTCCAACGCGTCGTCCAGCGTCACAATTCCGACAAGTCGATGAAGGTTGTCGACGATGGGAATCGCCAGGAAGTCGTACCGCGACAGTTCGCGGGCGACGAATTCTTCGTCATCGTCGACACGCACAGAAATCACGTCTCGGTGCATAATTTCTGAAAGTGTCGCCGACCGTTTCGCTTGAATCAGTTCACGCAACGAAACAATGCCGTCCAGTCGCCGACCTTCGTCGAGGATGTAGATATAGTAAATAGTCTCGCTGTCCGGAGCTTGAATCCGAAGTTGATCCAGCGCTTCCGAAACAGTGATCCCTTCCGGCAACGATGCGTACTCGGTCGTCATGATCGAGCCGGCACTTCCATCCGGGCAGGAAAGCAACTTACGAATGTCCGCTCGCTCGGCCTGAGCCATCAGCGGCAGCAGACTTTCCACCTTCTCGTCGTCAAGCAGCTCAAGTACGTCGACCCGATCGTCAGGCGCCATCTCTTCAATCAGGCGCGAAAGGCGTTTTCGGTCGGCCACCTCGACGATGGCAATCTGCAATCGTGGCTCGAAAAACCCGAAAATTTCCGCCTGGAGTTCGGCATCGCACGAAACGAGGGCTCTCCAGAGTTCAGCCGGTTCCAGCTCATCGATCACTTCGGCCACGACAGCCGGATGCAGTGCTTCGCAGAATTCGCGCAGACCGTCGTCGTCATTCGCGTCGAGGGTCATGCGAAGGTCAGGAAAGAGCAGTGATCTATAAAACATCGGATGTCACCTCCGCGGATCATGTTGAGACCTGACCCACAGGAGAAAGCGTATCGGGCGTCCGACCGCGCAGTGCCCGCCGGAATCGTCGCGGATGATACGGTTCACAGCCGCGCCGACACACCTTCATCGAACGACTCTGCGAGAATTCGCGTCATTTCGAGCCGTGATGTCCGTCCGCAGACGCACGGGAAATTACGCTGCGGATGCGATATTTCCTTGCTGACCCCAATCGTGAGCAGCGACCGATTGCAGCACCATTTCTGCGACTTTAAGAGCATCGAGAGCTTCGTCACCGCTGCAGGTCGGCTTCCTGCCATGCCGAACGCAGTCGACAAATTCTTCAAGCTCCGCGGTCAGCGCATCTCCTTCGGCAACCGAGGCTTTGTTGACTTCAATGAACCGGCCGAAGATATCTGCTTTCAGTTTCTCGATATCCGCTCCTGGCTCGCGAGCAAGCTCCAAAGGCGATCGTCCATAGCGTAACGCGTCGCTGGCCGAGTAGTTTGTCACTTCGCGAGTCTGAAGGTCGACATCCACGCACCCCAGCGGCGACCAAATCTGCATGCCACGTTTTGCATCAGGATTGACGCGACTCGCTGTCAGGTCAGCAATGGCACCGTTTTCGAAGAACAGTCTTGCATTAACAATGTCTTCGTGGTTGCTGACGACGTTGATACCAAACGCCTGAACGTTTATGACCGGCGACTGAACAAGGTCAAGGACGAGGTCGATGTCGTGAATCAGCAGGTCGTGAACAACGCCAATATCTGTTGAGCGGAACGGAAACGGACTGACTCGTTTAGCCAGGATGTACTTTGGACTGCCGCACGCTTTTCGTGCAGCGACCATCGCCGGATTGAATCGCTCGACATGCCCGACCTGAAGAATGGAGTTGCTGGCTTTCGCCAGATCAACGAGACGCTGCCCCTCAACGACGGAATCAGCCAATGGCTTTTCGACAAGCACCGGAATTCCGTTTTCGAGAAACTCTCCAGCGATGTCACCGTGCAATGTCGTCGGTACGACAATTGAAGCTGCATCGATTTCGCCAATCATGTCTCGGCCGTCAGCCACCCAGTGAGTGTTTAACTGCTCGGCAATCGGCCGACCGATCTCTTCTCGTGGCTCCGCAACGGCAACAAGTTCGACACCCGGCAGTCCGGAAACAATCCGAGCGTGATGTCTGCCCAAAGCTCCAACGCCGACTACCATTACTTGAAGATCGCTCATGATGAATTCTCAATACAGGTCAGGCTCTATCTGACAGATGCTCTTTCTGAGTAGTCGGTTGCTTGTAACGGACATCCGTTTATGAAGAACTTCGTCAGGCGAAGTCTGACCTGCGTTTTCTACTATGCAGCTTTCGATTGTTGCGAAGCAACCGGTGAAGCATCTCGCACGGATTCTCTGGCACGCCCTTGCTTCCCGGCGCTTTGCTGCTCGATTGCTGTCAGAAGCGTGTTCAATTCCAGCGGAATGATGCCTTCCAGTTCGTCGGTAAGAATCTTTCGAACTGCGGCGATTCGTTTGTGCTCTCGAAATACAAGCCGATGAGCGCGCTTGATTGTTCGAATCGTTGGCTCGGAAATTCCCGCTCGCCGCATGCCGATCAGATTAATCGTGCGAACTTCCGGATTGTCGCTTCCGCAAGCCAGCATAAACGGAGGAATGTCTGTCGGAACCCGGCAGCCGCCACTAATAAAAGCCAGCTTGCCGATCGTGGCAAAGTGATGGACGACGCTGTTTCCGGAAACGATCGCTCGGTCGTGGACGTGAACATGCCCGCCAAGCAGCACGCCGTTGACAAGAAACGTGTTGTTAAAGACGTGGCAGTTGTGGGCAACATGCGCGTTGGCCATCAGCATGTTTCCGCTGCCAATGCGCGTCCAGTGGTCTTCCTTTTCGGCGCCTCGGCTGACGGTGACTCCCTCACGAAAAAGATTGTCATCGCCGATTTCGACTCCAGTATCGGCGTCTGCTCGGAAGCTGACATCCTGCGGTTCGCCGCCGATCACACTGTTTGGCCAGAAGCGGTTTCGCTCGCCGATGAAAACTTTGCCCAGGATGGACACGTTGCTGTCAAGCTTCGTGCCGTCGCCGATGGTAACGTCAGGACCGACGACGCAGAACGGGCCAATTTCGACATCGTCACCGATTCGAGCGGACTGATGCACGTCTGACAAACGTGAGACTTGTGTTGGCATGGGACGTCTTTGTCCTGATGAGTGACCCGCAGTTTTGATCGTAGGGGGCGTCTTGACGCACCACCTGTTGTGTTGTCGTTTTGGTACGTCGAAACGCACCCTACCAGCTCTCCGTGCTCATCTAAGCAACCTGAGTTTCTAAATCCTCTGCGGCAGACGCGTTCTGCAATTGGCGCATGAGTTCGTGGTTTGTCTGATGACCGGTACGCCAGGCGTTGAAATATCCATGGCCGTCGCAGCCGGTTAAAGCAAAGTCGCCGATGCAATCCAGTATTTTATGACGAGCACATTCGTCGGCAACTTTGAGTTCGTTGTCCAGGACTCCGTCGGCCGTAAACACCAGCAAATCCTTTGCCGTTGTCCGTGGGCCATAGCCCAAAGCTTTGAGCGAAGCAATTTCGCTATCGAGAATAAACGTGCGAGCAAAACAGATTTCGTTGACGAACGATTCCGGCGTGACGTTGACGGTGTAGCTTTGCGCCGGGATCGGCGAGTTCTGTCCGTAATCCAGCAGGTATGTAATTGTCTGACCTTCGCGGCCAAACGGACGAGCATCGATCATGCTGCCATCTTCGGCCGTAACGTGAAGCGGCCTGGAAACTCGCAACTGAGGCTTACTTGCAGATTGCTCTTCGAAGTCAGCCACCAGCAATGCATCCACAACGGCTTTGCATGATCCGTCGAATCCAGGCGTTTCCGGAGCATTGATCTCAATCAGACAATTGTCGACCTGAAGACCGGCCAATGCTGACATGACGTGCTCGACCAGTTCGATCGTCGCTCCGTTGCCGGAAATTCCTGTTCGACGCTGCCGCGGAACCAGGAACTCCTGAGTTGCCGGGACGCATGGCTGGTCATTGAGGTCGACCCGCTGAAAGACAACGCCATGATTTTCCGGAGCCGGAAGAAACCGCAAACTGACATCAGCCCCCGTCAGGAAACCGACGCCCTCTGCCGATGTTTCTTTCCGGATAGTTCGTTGATTTCTTAAAGTCATAAACGACTCCCGGCATACCGTCTGCCGGCGAAAATGTTAGGCGTTCAGATCAATCATTTGAATTTCCAGCTACGCTGATAATTGAAAATTTCAATCTGAATCATACTCTCGATAAAACGCAGAAAACCGGGACTCACTCAATCGAGAAAGTCCCGGACGAAAATCATGGTCTGGAGAGCTTTGCGAAACCTCTCCCGCCGCCCGAAACTAACTTGGCGATGACCGACGTCTTCCGACTACTTGCGAGCCGGACCTGTTCCTGGCGTCGCTGTACGTGGAACAGCTGGCTTCGTCGGCGTGTACTTGCGATTCAGGTAGTCAATCACTGCGTCGGTGATGTCGTCCTGCGGCAGGTGATAAATCACCAGCTTGTTCAGACCGTTGGCAAGACTCGAAGGATTCGTCTTGTCGAGTTCGGCGCTATTAAACCGCATTACCATTGAGAACTTAAAGTGCTCGGCGTACAGCTTGATGACGCCCACCGAGTCGACGTAAATGTCCTGGAAGATCTCGGCTTCCTTACGCTGGTACTGGACGTTCGCCAGTTTACGTTTGGTCTCGAAATCTGAGCTGAGCTGAGCAAGATCGGATTCACGCTTTATGTATTCAGCGCTGCCGGGCTTCAGCAGTTTCAGCTCTTCTTTGACCTTTTCAGCATTGGCTGCGATCTTCTTCGCTTCGGTCAGTGCAGTTTCCATTTCGCCCTTCAGCGAAGCACGCATGTCTTCAAATTTATTGTACTCTTTGAAGACGCGAGCCATGTCGACCAGACCGATTTTCACCGGTGCAGCCGGTGTGGCCGCAGCAGGCTGAGTCTGGCCCATGGCCGGGGCTGTCAGGCCGATGCAACATGCAAGAGCGACGACGGATACAGTTTTCTTCACGGCTTACGCACTCCTTTGCCTTGCCGGACGCGCAGTGACGGATCGATCGTTCGATACGACTGCAGAACGGGCTTCCATTCCTCGTTTATGAAACGGTTCATCATTGAACCGATGCCTTTGCAGGTCGCGGTATTCTGCACATGTCCGGATTCGGGTCAATATGGATCGTGAAAGAGTCAATGCGGCTGTATAGACGCTGGCCAGGCTCAACTCGCAGCGCTACTCCCAGTCGGCGGATCGTTTGCTTGAGGTGTGTCGTCAGGAAGCTCGGTGTGGTCCCAGTAGCAATCGAACGTCAGCCAGAATGCTCGAGCATACCGATGGAAGAACATCGGAAAGAACACAAACCATGCGACCAGCGGCGGTACGACGTAGCTGTTTGGATATCCGAGCGCAACATGAAAAACAATATACGCCACAGTGAGCGCTGCAGATGTCCATCCGTAGTTGATATAGGTCGAGCCGAGGAAATAGCCGGGTTCCCGTTCGAATTTGAAATCACAGTGGCCACAACGTTCGTACATTCGAACGAAACTGGCGAACAGCTTTCCGTTGCCGCACAGTGGGCAACGCAACCGAAGAGCTCGTTTGTAACCAATGTCCATGGGAACGCGTGCCAAGATTCTTCTCCGGTATCGGACTGTGCATCGACATGTGCCGAGGAATCTCCCGACAACCTGCATATGAGGAGTCGGTCGACGACCATCGAGTTCGAAAATCTAACGTGTCTGAGAATTCTGGAATATACTGGGCCTGTCCCAGTCATCATGCCCGAACAAGAAACAACGATATAATACTGTTTCTGGCGGCTGCTACGTGCGTCTGGTAGATTGACATTCACGACATGACAGTCACGATTCCCGTCCCCGAACTGGTGAATCCAGCAGGCGGGTACGCATCCAGAGACACTTCCGCGAGGTACCGGGCATGGCTGACAACAAGAAAATGGCGGCAGATTGCTTTCGGCGAGGAACCGAAGCCATGCAGAAGGAAAACTGGGATTATGCCATCCAGATGTATATTCAATCGGTTCGGCTGGTACCCGAAAATCTACTGTTTCGACAGACATTGAGAGGTTGTGAGAAAAAAAAATACGGTGACAATAAGACCGGCGCCAAGATGAGCGGCATGAAGTTGATGGGGCCACGTGGTCGCATCAAGAAGGGACAACTAAAGAAAGACTGGCCTGCCGTCGATCAAGCTTGCGAAGACGGCCTGACGATCAATCCGTGGGATCCACAACTGAATGCCGATCTCGGAACAGCTTGCATCAACCTTGAATTCAAAGAAATCGCAGTCTTCGCCTTTGAGTGTGCTGTCGAAGGCAATGCCAACAACAAAGAACTGCTGCAGCAACTCGCCGAGCTCTACGAAGCTCGTGGCGACTTCAACGTCGCTGTCAGCGTCTGGGAACGAATTTGTCGCGTCGACCCAAACGACGGCACCGCTCGAATGCGAGCCAACCAGGCAGCAACCAAACAGGTTATCGACCGAGGCGGGTATGAGGGGGCAGACACGTCCAAAGGAGTTATGGCCGCACATGAAGTCGAGAAAAGGTTAAATATCGGCAAAAGCGGTGTAGCTGATGGTCCTGGCCAATCGGAAGAAGCCGACCTGCAGCGAGCCATGCGTAAAGAACCGGACAACAAAGATCACTACCAGCGACTTGGTGACTTCTACAAACGCAGTGGAAAATTCGATGAAGCCATTCAAATGTTTGAGAAGGCTGTTGAGCTTTCAGGCGGCGACATAAATATCAAGGAGCAGGTTGAAGACGCTCAGCTCGACCAGATGCGGAAGAACATTGATATCGGTAAGTCGAGAAAGGACGACTCGGAAGAATCCGTCCAGCAGATCAAGGACCTGGAAAAAGAATTCCATCTTCGCGAGATGGAGATGCTCCGCGGCCGCGTTGACCGATATCCAGGTGACTTGCGGCTGAAGTTCCGGCTGGCCGAAGGGTTCATGCAGGAAGGTAAGTTTTCGGAATCAATTCCGCTGTTCCAGCAAGCCAGTCGTGATTCGCGGATAGAAGCAAAATGCCTCGCGTTTCTCGGTCGATGCTTTATTCAGGAAAAGAAGTACCCGCTGGCGAAACGACAGTTCGAAAAAGCCGCTCCAAAGATCGACGTTCACGAGCAGGAAGAACTTTTCCTCGAAGTCCACTACTGGCTCGGCCGACTCTGCGAGAGCTCGAAGGACGTCGAAGCCGCCGAAGAGCACTACGGCGAAGTTCTGGCAGTCCAATACGAATACCGCGACACCCTGAAGCGACTCGAGGCTCTTCAAGGCGGATAGGTTCGCTCGTGTGGCACTTTACGAATTTCTGGCAAGCATTCACGAAATGAAGCGACGAACTGCATGCCCAGCCTGACTGTCGAAAACTATCTTAAAGCGATCCTTCAGCTTGAACTGAAGACCGGTGCGGCCACAACCTCAACTGGCAGCCTGGCAACAGCATTGGATGTTGCGCCGGGAACTGTGACCAGCATGCTGAAAACGCTGGCCGAGTCTGGTCATGCAACGTACCGCCCGTACGAAGGCGTCACTCTGAGTGATTCCGGCAGGCAGGTCGCGTTGAGAATCGTGCGGCGGCACCGGCTGATTGAACTCTTCCTCGTCCAGACGCTTGATCTGACATGGGACCAGGTCCACGACGAGGCCGAGAACATGGAACATGCCGTCAGCGATTTTCTCGTTGATCGCCTGGATGACTTTCTCGGACGACCCGAATCCGATCCTCACGGCGATCCCATTCCTGCTCGCAATGGAGAACTTCGCGGCGAGGGACAACAAACGACTCCGCTTGTCGAGTCTGCAGCCGGTTCACAGATTCGATTCGCGCGAGTGCTCAATCAGGATTCCGAATTCCTGCGACACTTGAGCGACTCGGGCCTTAAAGTCGGTTCGATTGCTACCATCCTGGATATCGATCAAACAGTTGGCGATGTCACGCTGCAGCTGCCGACTCGCGAGACAACTCTGGAGCGTTCCATTGCCGAGCATCTGCTCGTCGAAACAGTACCACCGGAGCTCCCATCAGATTCACCGCCAACCAATTCACTTTCGAACGAGACATAACGGTGAGCGAGTATCCTGAAAAACAAACTGAATTGGATTCTGAAACTGAGCCCGACAGTCTTGGGCAAGTTCCCAGCGAAGGGGCTCTGTTCGGAATCGACTTCGGAACAAAGCGGATCGGAATCGCGATTTCGAATCATGAGCAAACGATCTCGATGCCGCTCGAAAACTACACACTTCGTAAGCAGGACCTGGACGATGAATGGCTAAGACAACTCGCTCGAGGTTACGGCGTCAGAGGACTCGTTGTCGGTCTGCCGGTCCACATGAGCGGGGACGAAGGTGGCAAGGCAAAACAGGCTCGTGAATTCGGTCTACGTGCGGCCGCAACCACCGGACTGCCAGTCACCTGGTGGGATGAGCGTTACTCTTCGTCGGTCGCCGACATGCGAATGGACCAAGCGGGCATGTCAAAGAAGCGTCGTAAGGCTCATCGCGACCAGATTGCAGCTCAGGTGATTTTGCAATCGTTTCTCGTTGCAGAAGACCGCACGGCATCACCAGCATCGTTCGCTGAATGAAGGTCAGCGAGGTACTCGCGGACGCTCCGATTCTTCGGCATCCGCCAGTTTGAACTCGTGTGAGTCGAAGACGGAAGCACTCTCGCAGTAAGGACAGTTGGTCCCGTAGATGATACGACGACAACGTCGGCATTCATGAGGTCCGACCTGAATCGGGCGGTATTTGATCCGCTTATAAATTAAATAACCAAAACCCATCGCAATAGCGATGGTTGGTCCCCAGACAAGATTGCCCAGAATCGTATCGAAAGTCATTGGAAACAGGCACACAAACACCGAGCCACACATAAGATAGACAAATGATACAACCCATCGCTCGCGATTGTTGTCTGCTTCAAGAGCCGCTGAATTGATCGCTTCACCGAACTCTTCGCGAAGTAGCTCAAATTTCAGCTCGCTGATGAGCCCCACGTTTGCCGCGTGAATTCTTGACAGAAGACGCTGAACGCTATCGAGCAGTCTATATGTGTCGTCGAAATTAAATTCGCCCTGGTGTGCCCAACGGTTTCGAAACGCTCGAAGTTCAGCAACCAGGCTTCGCTCAAAGAGATTCAGCTTTCGGCGGAACACTGAGTTCCACTGATCCCACATCACAGTTAGCAGGGCGTGTGCGTCCCACGTTTCAATATCGTCGTCGAGTTCCGTATGTGAGCGACCGTTTTGTGAGCGACCTTTGCTGAAACTCTTGCGAGCTTCTGCAATCCACTTGTCTCCGTGGACTGAACGTAGCTGACTGTGGACGAACGGGCGTAAGCCTGCCGTCAACGTGTCCAGCGCAGTTGTTACGTTATCCTGAAAGGAGTTCACTGGGTGACCAGACTTGGAGAGTTAATTTTTCAGAGAGAACAGGGACGGTTCAGCATTCGGCTCCGAAAAATGCATGGCCTTCTCGATCAAGAATGCTACAGGGGCGTTTTAGCCACTGAGTGTTGCGATTGAACAACAAAAACTGACACATACAACCTTACGAATTTAGGCTTTTCTCAGCTACTAAATTAACTGATGGTAGACATGAAAGGCTTAAGAAAGACGGCGGCGCGCACAGCTATTTGATTTTAGTCCGCATAAAATGGTTAAACTGAAATTACAGCTTGTGCGGAGTTGGTCGGCGATCTCAAACGGATATTGGCTTTTCAGTCCCCGGGATTGCCTTCGGCGGTGGCAAGCGATCCAATGAGACATTCCGTTCACTGCAGCAGGGGGAATTTTGCCTGTGCTGCGACAATGCAAACGGCATTTAATCACGTTGCAGGCAGATGAATTTGCACTTGAATCTGGAAGCGATAAAGGGATTGATACAAAAGAGGAAAGCCTCGTCACTGACAATTTGTGACGAGGCCATCTCACAGTTTTTTGCTGTCGCTAATCTAGCGTCTTCCAGGCTTTGCATGCACTTACCTGAAGCTTTACCTGTTACGCAGCCACTTTTTGGGCGCCCGGGAATGGCAGAATGAAAGGAACACCCTGGCGACGGTCGTCGCAGGCCTGCACGAACGCCTCGAACAATTGCATATCCAGTCGCGATGCGGTGTCGTTTTCTGGATGCCACTGCACACCATGGCAGAACCATTCTGGATCGGTTGACTCGTACGCTTCGATGACGCCGTCGGGCGTTCGAGCTGACACCTCGAATTCCGGTGCAAGCATACCTACCGCTATGTGATGCTGGCTGTTGACCCGAATTTCGCCAGGACCATAAATCTCAAAGAGCATCGACTCTTCTTCAATTTCGATGAGGTGACGCAGGTTCGGTTCAACTGGATCACGATGCTGCAGCGGCTGCTCAAAGTCCTCCGGAATATGTCGCAGAATTGTTCCACCGCAAATCAGATTCATGAGTTGCATACCGGAACCGATCGCGAGAACGGGCAGCTTCTTCTCGACAGCCAGTTCGCAAAGTCGACGGTCAAACATTTCGCGACGTGCGGGCATCGTACGCGAGGCTGGATGAGGATCATGGCCGGCCAGTTCGAGGTCGAGATCTAAATGGCAACCGCCTAGCACCAACCCGTCAATCATCTCGACGACTGCTTCGATATCATCCTGTTCTTCGAAGGGCGGGATCATGATCGGCAGTCCGCCAGGACAATTCCGAGCTTTGTTGTTACCAGCCGTTTGGATCTTCGAAGCCGTGACACAGTCAAAGTAGCCGGCGTTGAACCAGCTCAATGCCCCTGCTTCTGTACGTGCTTCGCGAAAGTCGCCATTGATACCGATAATTGGTTTCTTCGACATTACGTTTCCTTGCTCGAAGTATCTTCCCTGAAACTTCTCACACAGATGAAACATCTGCGCGGTGGTTCTTACGAAGTAAGGAGCTGCAACAAGCAGGGTTGCACTGCAGAAAACGAGTCCAGCTCACAGCACCACCTATGCCGGTGCTGTGACGAATCCATTCGGTGCCGTACGAACCATTCCTTGATTCGCGGCGAATGCAAACTCCATTTGCATTCGACCAATGCCTTCCCAACGATCCTTTTCGTCAGGTTGCAGTGCATCAACTTTCCGTCAACATCCTGCCAAAGCGATCGAGATGGTATCGGGCTGCAACCCCAATACAAGCAGATCCCCGATCTTGTGTCTTTTATTTTTTGAACCACTGCCCGTAGTGCTCCGACGCAAAAACTGCATCAAAATGTGGCACTGTCAGATTCGTAATATCAATTATGAACGGTTAACGTCTTTACCCTTGCCTTTTCCTGGTGACCTTGAAGATCAGGTCTGGAGCTTGCATCACTTGTTGAAATTACCTTCAGTTAGTCGCGGTTGGGAGCTCGAATGAAATTGTGTCAATCAATTCTGCTGTGCGTGACCTTGTTTCCTGCGGTGAATTCGACAACTGACATTTGCCGTGCGCAGCCGGCCATCAGGAAGCATTCGATTTCGCGTGTAGATGGTGCGAAACTTGCAAAGTCCCTCCAAAAGAACGCTGATCTGTTGAGTGCGAAGCTGCTCGACAAAGACTCACCGCGAGTGCGTCTTTTATCCCAACGAGGCGACGCCTTGTTCTTTCTTGGTGATTTCAAGGAGGCGGTTGCCGACTACGAAGAGATGGTCGATCTGGATCCACAGCAAGGAGATTCACATTGGCGAAGAGGGATCGCTCGCTTCTATGCAGGGAAGGCCAAAGAAGCGGCTCAGCAGTTTGAAGCGTATCATTCGTTCGACGACATCGATCGAGAGAACGGTATCTGGCGGTACTTCTCTCAGTATCGAGCTTACGGGCCAGAGAAAGCAAAGCAGGGCCTGCTGAAATATCGTAAGACGGATCGCGAGCCGTTTCCTGACGTCTATCGACTTTTCTCGGGCGACACGACTCCTGAAAAGATTCTTGCAGCAATCGACAACGCCGAAATCAGCAAAGACGAGCGTGAGAAGCGACTGTTCTATGCTCAGCTGTACATCGGGCTGAATCATGCCGTCGAAGGTCGCGGCGCGGATGCCATCGTCCACCTTCGTGAATCAACGGCCAATAGCTGGGGACGGACTGCAGGCTACGGCCCGCAATACATGTGGCACGTTGGGAGAGTCCACCTGAATTTACTTCTGGAAAAACTGAAGAAAAAGAAAGCAGACAACAAACCAGTCAACACGAAAAAATCTTCCGCTGGACCGCCACAGCCAGGCGACGGACATTGAACAATGCATGTCGCGATAATCACTGCCGGCGGAGCGGGAATGTTCTGCGGTTCGTGCATGCACGACAACACGTGGGCTCGTGCGCTGCGTGACGCCGGCGTCGAAGTCACCCTGATCCCTACCTACACACCAATCCGAGTGGACGAAGAAGACCTCAGCTCGCAACGCGTTTTTTTTGGCGGCATTAACGTCTACCTCGAACATAAATCGAAACTATGGAGAAAACTGCCTCGCTGGATGACCAGTTGGCTCAACCATCCATCACTAATTCGATTCGCTACAGGTTTTGGAATCAGTAACGATGCCACAGAGTTGGGCGAGCTGACTCTGGATATGCTTGACGGAGAACACGGTTCTCAGCGGCGCGACGTCGACGAACTGGTTTCGTTTATTGCCGGCGACCTGAAACCGGACATCGTTTGTTTCAGCAATGCTTTACTTGCCGGCGCAGTTCGATCGCTTCGGCAAGAGTACAACGGGAAAATCTTCTGCACGCTGCAGGGTGACGACATTTTTCTCGACGGACTTTCAGACGAGCATCGGCAGGGCGCCATCGACAGAATCAGTAGCCGAGCAGCCGACTTCGATGGATTTCTCGTTCACAGCAACTACTACCGTGACCACATGGCAGCCATGCTGAGATTGCCTGTCGAGAAATTCGCTCACATTCCACTGGGCATCGACTTCTCCGGTTTTTCGCCGCTGGAGCAGCCTCGAACTGACAACGAGTTTCGCATCGGATACTTCGCGCGAATTTGTCCAGAAAAAGGACTACACCTGCTGGTCGAGTCGGTTCGCAGAATCCGGACTCAACATCCGGATGTAAGACTGATTGCCGGCGGGTATCTCGGTTCTCGCGACGCCGCATATTTCGAAAGTGTGACGAAAGCCGCCGAGGATCTGGGAGACGCATTTGAATACATCGGCAGCCCGGACAACCAATCAGTGAAAGCCGGATTCCTGCAAAGTCTGGACGTATTGTCAGTGCCAGCTCCGTACAAGGAGCCCAAAGGAATCTATGTACTGGAAGTACTTGCCTGCGGAGTTCCGGTGGTGCAACCGGCACATGGTGCCTATCCGGAAATGCTTGCCAAAACGCAAGGCGGACTTCTCTTTGAGCCGGGAGATGTCGACGATCTCGCCGAAAAACTGAGTGGGCTGATCGTCGATTCGGCAAAACGGACTGAACTCGCTACACGGGGAAACACGCTCGTCCGCGAGCGTTACAGCCTGACGGCGATGACAAATGCGACCGTATCCGCGTTTGAGGCATTCCCTCACAATGCGACGGATGTCATTTCTGCCGATCCTGACAGGCAGGAAACTCCTTGAAGCAGGGATTATTGAGTGGTAACGTTACCGGACTAATCATCAGCACTTCTTTCAGTTTCTTCTTCCGCGGGCTTTCCGGCAGCAATCGTTAACACATCTACGCTGTCTGGTCGGTGGTTCGGAGCGGCGTTTCCTGTCGTGTCTTTTCGGTACACTTCAGCGACCGTCGCACTTTTGAAACATTCCGACTTCTGTAACAACTCCTAATCTGGTTCCCGCGCCCCGGTTCGGCTGGTTTCTCGCAGTGGTAATTCGCAAATCGGTGCTGTACCGTTTGTCGTTTCCATTTGGCAGAAGCCGTACAGGTACACTGTTTTTGCCTCGCCGGATCGCTGTCGTTTGAAGGAAAACTTCGTGCGAAGAACTACCGATACCAATCGGATTGTGACGCGGTTTTGCCGTGTGTGCCTTGAATTCGTCATTGCCGTGACTTTGATCACGTCGACTGTCACTTCATGCTTCGCACAGGCGGGAGGCACCGGGCTTCCGAAAGGATTTCGCCCACCACCGCCAATTCCTAAAGAACTTGCAATCGAGAAACCTCTCATCGACCAGGCTCAAGTCGACGATTGGAAACCAAAACGGCTGAACTTCCAGGATGCACTTTCGAAGAAGTTGGCCGGCGGCGTACCCAAGACGATTGATGAAGGATTTCGTGTCAACGTCCAGGCACTGTCTATCGAAGAAAAACGAGACGACCTGACAAATACCCGCAAAGCAATCGTCAGATACATCGACAACTACGTTCCAGAGAAGAACGTGGATGAAAAAAAGTTCGCGTGCAGGTCAGTGGTCAAATACGCGAAGACTTTACTTGACGGCAACTTTCATGTTCGCATGCAGGCGGTGTTACTGATCGGCTCACTTAACATTTCGCCGGAAGTGCCCGGACTGCGTCCCAAACCCGCCGTCGCGTACATCGACGGGCTACCGACGCTTCTCGACATCATTCACGCCCCCGCAGACGGTATCGAACAACCCGAACCCGTGCGAATTCTGGCAGCTATGGTGGCGACTCGGCTTTTGAAACGAGGTCGGCACACTCTTAAGGTTAACAGCAAGATTCCCGTCGATTGTGCGAAACGCATGCTGGCTGAGTTGAAAGGCAACGGTTCAGACTGGTACCACCAGCGACTAATCGAAGCACTTGCTCAGACGGCTTTGTCGAGCGTGCCAAACGCTCAGAATCAGCAGGAACCCCTGATCGTCGAAGCACTCGCAAAGATCCTTGCGAACCCACGACGCTCTAATCAAATCCGCGCCCGCGCCGCTTTTCTAATTGGTAGAGTGCCGATGCCGGGAGGTCTGCAATCAGCATCGATCGCCTATTCGATCGTCAAGCTGACGCAGAAAATCGCCACAGAAGTTAATCAAAGGCGAGTGTCAGGCTCAGATGCGATTTTCAGGCTCAATGACATCTACTTGGCATTTGTCCCGGCGTTTAAAGATGAATCGACAACTGACAGCCGAAAGGGTGCTGGTTTGCAGTCGACGCTTAACCAGAAACCGATTCAGGATGCGTACAAAGATATCAAACCATTAGTGCAACTGATTTTCCGGCAGTTTCAGGGAGCCGGCAAAAATGAGGACGTTCAGATCGTTTTCCCGGCTACCATGATCACGAAGCTGAACGCCTGGACGAAACCTGATAATATGGCTCTGGCTCCGGGACGAGAGCCGATTGACAAGCCACTAACTCCGCCCCCCGCGCAGCCTCAGGCCGCGCGACAGGGCAACCGTGCAGCCCGCGCCAGTTAAGCACGGCTTTGCTCTCATTCACCTTTCGAGTCCAAGCAATCTGTCGATTGCGGAGCAATCCAGAAGAACTTACCGGTCAGTTTCCGGGTGATAGACCTTCGAGCCCACTGTTCGAACCCAGGGATGGATCGTTGACTCCATTACAGCCAGGGATACAATTTTGGTCTCCGCTCACGCGTCCTGCGCCTCTTCGCGGGCAAACCGAGTGGACAGCTTTATGTTACCAGATGGTTGCCGGTAGCTACTTCTGACAGGCTCAAATCTGCCAGGCTGCTGAACCGGGAATCCTGAAGACTGACTTCCGGATGATGTCTGATAACTTCTGCCCAGTTAAACTGGCTGTCCCTGCCTACTGTTGCCCGGATCCTCTTAAGACACTCGTGCGGCGATGCCATCGAATGTCGATGGACAATCACAACACGTCCGCGTAATGAGGGACGGCCCGAAAATAACCGCGAGAGTACAGTCTGATGGCACAGTCCAAAGACCTCTTTGACGACAGCACCATGACGTTCGGTGAGCATCTTGAGTGCCTGCGGACGCACTTGATCCGAGCCATTATCGGCTTGGCGATCTGTGTCATCGGTGCGTTGTTTGTCGGCGATAAGATTGTTGCCATCGTGCGATCGCCGATCGATTCGGCGCTTCGCAAAGCCGGACAAGTCGAAGGCTCCAACATCCAGGTCGAGGACGACATCGCGGACGTCTCGATGACGGACATCTGGCACAGCATCCAGGAAAAACTCGGACTCTCAGAACCTTCCGAAAAACCTGAACCAGGCAGCCAGACCCCGGAAACTCCTGCCGAGAAGTTCAAACAACTCAAAACCGACAACAAATTTGATCGAACGATCATCGTGAGCGTCATGCCGTCTGAACTGGCGGATGCACTTCACGACTACAATCCAGACGCATATCCAGCAGCGAAGCTGATCGCAGAAGACGATGAAGAGAAGTCGTTCAAGATTCGCATCGCCGCTCCGGAATTTCAGCAACTTGAAACGGTGATCGATCGTCAAAATCAAACCGTGACGCTGAACGTTCAAGAGGCGTTCATGACCTACCTCAAGGTCGCATTTATTGCTGGACTACTGATCGCAAGCCCGTGGGTGTTCCGGGAAATCTGGATGTTCGTCGCCGCCGGCCTGTACCCGCACGAGCGGAAGTATATTTACATTTACCTGCCGATGAGCTTGTTTCTGTTCACCGGCGGAGCAGTCTTCTGCTTCTATGCAGTGTTTCCGTTTGTGTTGAAATTCCTGCTCAGCTTTAACGCAATGCTCGACGTCAACCCGCAAATTCGCCTTTCTGAATGGATCAATTTCGCGGTGATGCTCCCTGTCATGTTCGGCGTTAGTTTCCAGTTGCCGCTGGTCATGCTTTTCCTCGAACGGATTTCGGTCTTCGAGATCTCGGACTATCGTGAGAAGCGTCGTATGGCCATCCTTGTCATCGCGTTTCTCTCGATGATCCTGACGCCGGCCGATCCAATGAGCATGCTGCTGATGATGTTCCCCCTGACCTTGCTCTACGAACTCGGCATCATTCTCTGCGGCTTTAAAGCACACAAACCAGAGGTCGAAGGTTTGGAACCTGTCTGAAATCGAACTTCGACCGCCGAATCGACTCTCGTATGACAAGCAGTGAATCCGACAGCGCGAAGGCTGACATCGGCATCGTTTCGGCGTTACCGATCGAACTTGGTCAGTTCATGGATCGATGCGAGCGGGTTAAGCATTACAAAGGCGAGGACCTCACATTCAAAGGTGGCCGTTACGACGACATCCGGGTCGTCGTTGCCGAGTCTGGCATGGGTTACGCGCGAGCCCGTAAAGCCTCTCTCGCGATGATCGACGCCCACAGCCCAAAGTGGATTCTCTCGAGCGGTTTTGCGGGAGCTTTGATTCCGACGATGAAGATCGGCCAGATTGTCGTGGCCAACGAAATCGTCGACCAGCACGGGCAGCAAAAGAAGCTCAACCTCAGCCTCGAAAGCGATATCGAAAGCGGTCTCCATGTCGGCAGGCTACTGACCGCCGACGAAATGGTCAGGAAGATCGAGCGGAAGCAGCAGCTTCACGAACAGTTCAAAGCCATCGCCGTCGACATGGAAAGCCTGGCTGTCGCACAGGTCGCTTCCGAAACGAGGACCGGCTTCATGGCCGTGCGAGTCATCAGCGACGACATGTCGGCCGATTTACCTCCCGAAGTCCTGTCGATCATCGGCGACACTGGAGCGGTCCGGGTCGGAGCTGCTCTCACATCAATTTTCAAGCGGCCGGAAAGTGTCAAGGACATGCTCCACCTTCGAACAAACGCTCAGGCCGCGGCGAAAAGTCTGGCGACGTTTCTGGACGGCGTCGTACATCAGCTCCACTCTTCCGGATAGACACGCGTGTGGGACCGAGCCAACGAGACGCTGCGACTTGCATCCCAGGGGCGGGTGCTTTCTACTGGTTGATTCCCCCGACAGATTCACGTCCCGCCACAACCTTACTCTCCACCGAACCCTACAACCTTACTCTCCACAGAACCCCACCTCGATGGCCGAAGATCTCGTCTTCATGATGGGCAAGTACGAAGCCCGTGTCCCAACTGACTGTCTGTACTCAAAGAGCCATCTGTGGCTTCGGCAGGACGGTTTGCGGTATCACGTAGGGTTTACGGCGTACTCGGTCAGGCTGCTTCAGGATGTCTATTTTCTTGACTGGAGTGTCGACTCTGGCGTTCAGGTATTCGAGAAACAGGAAATAGGCGAAGTTGAAAGCTCAAAGGCACTCTCGACGTTATATGCACCGTTTGATGGTCGCATTGCCGAGTTTAACGAATTACTGCTGGACGATCCTTCGGGAATCAACACAGACGGGTACGGCAACGGATGGCTGTTCACGTTTGAGACAGACGCGGAACCACTGACTCCGGAACAGTATCTAGAAGTGCTTGAGGGTGGCTGGGAGAAAACCCAGAATATGCTCAAGGGCCAGGTTAACTAACTACGAACCGTACCGTTCGCCAGCGTTCGATGTTTGATGCTCACAGAGGCAACTTTGATGGCAGGTCAAAAGAAACTCACCGTCGTGATCTCCCAGCACCAGGGGAAGAATCCGGTGAAGCGGCAGCTCGAAGAAGAGCTGGCGATGGCCTTCATGTTGGATCCGGAGATCGAAGTCTCGATCGTCCCGAACCTCTACGACCTCTCGCACGACCACTCAGGGCTGCTCTTTCTACAGGGCATCCAGGGCGACGTCGTCGTGCTTTCGTGGCTGTTCCCGCGCGCGACGCAGTGGATTCTCGATCGAACGGGTGTCAAAGGAAAAGCCGGGACCGTTTTCCTGGTCGGAGAAGAGGACGAGGAAGACGAAGATCAGGACGAAGCCGAACAGAAAAATCCAGACGCTATCGGCACGCTGGACGTACCCGACCGGCTGATCTACAGCATCGACCTGCGAGCTTCGACAGACGCTCAGGAATTCCTCGACGAAATCCGGCGAATCGTTGACGTAACGTCGACCGAAACCGTCGACCTGATGAGCTGGATTCAGGGCGAGCCGAAGAAGGAGCAGCTGGAACGCTATCTCAACCCGCAGGAAATCCTCGGCATCGGTAACAGCGACACAGGATCAGTCGCCACCGGCTCCATCGCCGAAGTGGAAGCCGAAGAAAAAGTTCGACGTCGCTGGTACCCGGTCATCGATTACGACCGCTGCACAAACTGCATGGAATGCATCGACTTCTGCCTGTTCGGTGTATACGGCGTCGACGCACTGGACCGAATTCTGGTCGAAGCTCAGGACAGTTGTAAGAAAGGTTGCCCGGCCTGCAGCCGAGTCTGCCCGGAAAACGCAATCGTCTTTCCGCAGCACAAAACACCAGCGATCGCCGGATCCGCTGGCGAAGTCGCCGGATTAAAGATCGACCTGTCACAACTCTTCGGAGGCGGCGACGCCGTCGAGATGGCCGCTCGCGAGCGCGACATTGAACTTGTCCGTGACGGCCGCGACGCCGTCGGCATGGCCGTCGGAATCCCCAAACGCCAGGCAGACTCCTGTGGAGTCCGAGACGAACTCGACGACCTCATCGACGGCCTCGACGACTTGGACCTGTAATTCGATATCTGCGAAGCACTGAACCTTGGGTTGAATTCAAGCGAGAACTTCGTTGACGACGTTTCCGGCGACATCTGTCAGGCGGAACGGTCGTCCGTGATGCTCGAAGGTCAGGCGTTCGTGATCGAGGCCCATCAAATGCAGCATCGTCGCGTGGAGGTCGTTGATGTGGACCTTGCCGTCAACGGCGTGATAACCAAAATGGTCCGTTGAACCGTGAGTCATGCCGCCTTTCACTCCGCCACCGGCCATCCACATCGTGAATCCATGGTGATTGTGTTCCCGGCCGGGTGCCTGCGAGGCTCCGTTGTTCTGTTGGGTGTGCGGCGTGCGACCGAATTCGCCGCCCCACACAACCAGGGTATCTTCGAGTAATCCTCGCGCCTTCAAATCTGTCAACAATCCCGCCACCGGTTTGTCGCAGGTCAGACATTCCTTTCTGAGTCCTTCGGCAATCTTGCCGTGATGATCCCACCCGTTGAGTGAAACTTGTACGAACCGGACACCCGCTTCTGCAAACCGTCGCGCGAGTAGGCACTGACGCCCAAACGTGTCGGTCGCTGAGTCGCCGATCCCGTACAGGTCAAGCGTGGACTTCGACTCGGATGAAAGATCAACGAGCCCAGGTGTTTCTGTCTGCATTCGAAAGGCGAGTTCGAATGATTCGATCACTCCTTCCATCTGCTGATCGGTTTCGAGCCGATTCAGTTGTCGACGATTCATAGATTGAATCAGGTCGATGCGGCGGCGCTGGACATCTTTGGATATTGAAGAATCTGTCAGGTGGCGGATAGGTGCTTTGTCTGGCGATGAGCCAACGTGCTGAATCGCCGTGCCCTGGTGAATGGCAGGAAGAAAAGCACTGCCGAAATTTCGCTCGCCTTCGCCAGGGAGGATGGTGATATACGACGGAAGTTGCTGATTCTCCGTACCCAGCCCATAAGACAACCAGGCTCCCATCGACGGAACAACGTCCAGAATGTTGCCCGTGTGAAGTTGCCGGATCGCGACCGGATGATTCGGACTGTCAGCCTGCATTCCACGCAGTATGCAGAGATTGTCGGCATGCCGAGCGGTGTATGGCAGCAGATTACTCATGTAGAGGCCGCACTCGCCCTGATGCCAAAACTCGGACGTCGGTCCCAGTAGTCGCGTGTTCTCAAGTCCGACCGTCGCTTCGATTTCTGGTAAATTATAAGGCAGTACTTTGCCAGATCGCCTGGCGAGTTCCGGTTTATAATCAAACAGGTCTATCTGCGATGGGCCGCCCTGCATAAACAGAAACACGATACGTTTTGCGCGGGCAGGAAAATGCGTCTGCTTTGCTGCAAGCGGTGACGGACTACTTGTCGGACTGGCCTGTCTCCCTGCCGCCTGTTGCTGGATCAAAGCGTTCAACGCAAGTGAACCAAAACCGCAGGCGGACGACTGCAAAAAACTTCGCCGTGAATTGTTTTTTTGTGAATCGAACGAGTTCATGTCAGGTTTCTATTCACGAAACAGAAAGTTGTTAGACGCGAGCACCGCGTGGCATAACTGAGTCCATGCCCTGGCTCTTAAGTCTTTGTCAGAAGATTTACTGGCCATGTCTCGTGAACAATGATCAAGGAATGTCAGTGCTGTGTTAATTTCATTGAGTTCAGCCGGGCGGCTGACTGCCAGGAGATAAAGTCGGCGCACTCGTGCGCGCTCGTTGGCTTCTTCGTTCTCGAGACGCTCGGCCAGTTTGCTGGCCTGGTGTTTCACAAACGGCGAGTTCATTAGAAACAATGCCTGAGTGGCGACTGTGGTTTCGGGTCGAGCACCTACGATTTCGCTGGGGTGTGGAAAATTAAAAGTGCTGAGGATTTCGAGTTCGCCTGCAGGCCGCTCTCGTCTCAAAGGAAGATAGATCGAGCGGCGATTTTTTATGTAGTCGGCAATCTTGTTTCCCCACATGGCCGGATTCACGTTGCCTCCCGCTCCTCGGATGTTGTCCTTCAGTTCAAGCCCGAGAGGAGACCCACCGCGACCAGGATCAAGCTCCCCACTCACCGCCAGCATCGCATCGCGAATCGATTCAGCAGTCAGGCGACGTCGCGGCATCCGCCAGAGCAATCGATTGTCAGGATCGACGGCGGGGCCATCGACGCTATGGGTCGAGGCCATCTGGTAAGTGCGTGACATTACCAGACGTCGTACAGTCTTCCTCAGTGACCAACGATCTTCCTGTAGTCGCAAGGCAAGAAAATCGAGTAATTCCGGATGGCTGGGCGTTTCACCGTGAACGCCGACGTAATCGACCGTTCTAACGAGTCCCTGCCCGAAGAGGTGATGCCAGATGCGATTGACGAGAATTCTAGGCGTTAGAGGGTTTTCTGAATCGGTCAACCACTTGGCGAGTTGCAATCGGCCACTTTCTTCAGCAGAAATGTCATACCGGCTGGATACGGAGACGGCACTCAGAAACCCGCGAGGGACAACGTCGCCACGCGATTGAAAGTCCCCGCGTTTGTAGATCGGACTGTCATTTGGACTGGCAATGTCTCGAACGGCGAGAGCAGTTTCTGGCGTATCGTGCTGTGCCAGTTTGTCGATTTCCGAAGTAAGGTTTCGCAGTTCGTCTTCAATTGCCAGGGCTCTGGAATGAGTCTGTCTCTGAGCGTCTGTAACAGGTTTCGCGGCGGTCAGTGATCGAGTCCGTCCGCCAAAAACCTGAATTGCATAGTTGCCCTTTCCGAGGTCGACCGCGTGAGAATGATTGATCCCCGCTCCGTCCCATTCTGGAATGGTCGCTCTGGCCAAGACACTCAATCCAGTGTGAGGCTGCTGGCCTTTAATCGGTCCCGGTAGCAGACGGTCAAAGGTCTCTTCGAAAACGCCCCGATCACTTTCACGAATTACCACATTGTCGACCGCACCGCCAAACCGTCCGCTGCCAGGTGTGGCACTTGTCAGGCGAACTCGCACCTGGCCGGAACCATCTCCGGTGTATGTAAATTGAACCGCATGCAGTCTCTGGGCGATTTTCGTCGCCGACCATGCACCGGGCTGATGTCGAAATCCTGCCAGCACGCTTCCGTCGTCGCGCAATAGATCAACCTGGACGCCGTCGCTGGACGAGGTGGCCTGAGCAACCCTGCCCCACACTGTGGGAGCAGATTCGAAACTAACGTCATAAGTCTTGCCGTTTTCGTTCGCCGCAATGCCGGCCGTCAAAGTCAGAACGTTCGCGTCTAATGTCCCCGGTATCTGAAGCAGAAGTGGCGCGAGTTCAACCTCAAGCTGCTTCCGCCGAGCGGTCAAATCCACGAGCAGTTTCCCACGGCTTGCCAGCTCACCCGGTTCCTCTTCCATCTTGGGAAGCGTAATGTGAGTCACCTGGCTCCAGACACCAGGTCCGTCGTAGCTGGTCGTCAGAGTGCTGCGAAAAATTCCCGCCAACGCGTAGTAATCACGAGTGGGGATCGGGTCGAACTTGTGGTCGTGACATCGTGCGCAGGAAATCGTTTGTCCCAGGAATGTCCGCCCGATTCTGTCGATCTGATGGTCAACCACATCTGCGTCCATTTGCCCCTTGATGTAGTTTTGCAAGACCCAGGGACCAATCGCCAGGTAGCCGGTTGCGATGATCAGTTCTCGCTGCTGCTCGATGTTTTCAAACGGAAGCTGGTCGCCTGCAATCTGCTCGTGAATGAACAGGTTCAACGGTTTATCGGAATTAAACGCTGCAATGACGTAGTCACGGTAACGCCACGCGTCGCGGACCAGGACGCCGCCATTGATGCCAGCAAGATCGGCGTAGCATGACAGATCAAACCAGTGCCGAGCCCAGTGGTCACCAAAAGCCTGCGATTCCAGCAACCGATCGACGACGTTTTCAAACGCACGCTCCGACCGGTCGTTGATGAACGCTTCAATCTCGTCTGGCGTCGGCGGTAACCCTGTCAGGTCGAAGGTGACTCGGCGAAGCAGTTTATAGCGATCCGCATCTTCGGCGGGCGTCAGACCTTTGGATTCGAGCCTGGCCAGAACGAACGAATCAATCGCGTCCCACGGCCAATTCTTGTCGGCGACTTCGGGAGTCTCCGACCTTCTGATTGGCTGAAGTGCCCACAACTTTTCAGGATCGATCTGCCGCTCGCTAGATTTGCGAGTGTCAGGGGCGCCAATCGCAACCCACTTTTCCAGCAGCGAGATCTCGCTGTCAGGAAGCTTCTTGCTCGGAGGCATCTCGTAACCGTCGTAGCGGACGGCTTCGATCAACAGACTCTCGTTGGGTTTACCTGGTACAACAGCAGGGCCTTCACTGCCACCCTTCGTCCAGCCAATACGTGAATCCAGAACCAGGCCGCCTTTCGCCTTGCCGGACTCATGACTGTGACATTCGAAGCACCGCCGTTTCAGAATTGGAACAATCTGTTGCTCGAAGAATTCAACGTCTTCGCGATCAGCGCTCACTACTTCAGTGGCAGCGCACGTCAGAAAGACGACACTGAGGAGTAAAACTGTCGCACGGTGACTAATCATGAATGAGCGATCACCTCGAGGTTGCGTCATCATGGTGCAGACACCGTACTCGACCACGCTTGTTTGAGAAGTGAGTCCCGAGCAAGTTCTGTGTGCTCGTTCATGCAGTCTCGCACCTTGTCGACGTCACCGGATTTCAGCGATTCGAACATCGCCTTGTGAGCGTTGGTCGTCACCTGCTGTCGTTTAAGAGTCCAGGGAATTCGCACCAGATAGGGTTTCAGTAATTCGAGAACGGAACGTAGCATTGTGGTTAACACTGGATTGCCGGCGAGATCGGCGATCGCAAGATGAAATCGCATATCAGCGTCAAAATGTGCTGCACAGGCCTGAGCATTCGCGTTTCTGCCAAGTGTCTTTACGGTGGCAATTGTTTCGTTCAAGGCTTCGCGTATCGGCAACAGATCCTCAGTGCGTCTTCGCCGCGCTGCCTCAGTAGCACATTCGACTTCGATCAATTGTCTGGCGTCGAGAAGATGAAAAAGGCGAGGTTCCGCCTGGCTCAACGCGCTGTTGAGGGTCTCCGCCATCGCGTCCACCATCGGAGCCAGATTGACCGATCGAACGACCGCACCGCTGCGCGGAACGATTTTAATCATGCCCATTGTCTGAAGCTGAATTTGAGCATCGCGTATAGTGCTGCCTGTGACTCCGAATCGTTCGGCTAACGCACGAATCGAAGGCAGCCGATCTCCAACAGCCAGACTTTCAGTTCGAATAACGTCGATCAAGTCACGTACGAGATCCGGTTGTGTCCCTGCAGTAGGTAAGTCCGCTGCGACAAACATCTATAGATTCTCTTGTGACCGGAAACTTCGATGGTATTTCATGTTACATCTGATTATCAGATAGAATTTTGATAATCAGCAAGTGTGCTGCACTGAGTAACAAGATTCAAGTCCCGGCTCAAGAACCGCCGTTTTGCCTCAACATGACTATTAAGCAGAAAAGCCCGGCAGGTTCAGCGAACCTGCCGGGCTTTGAGTTTTTGCCTATCATCTTTCAATAATCGACCATCATCTACCGAGCGTGCTCGACCACTTTGGTCTCTCGCAGGACGACGACTTTGACTTCACCTGGGTAGGTGAGGTTTTCTTCAATGGCACTTGCACATTCCTTGGCGAGCTTGGCGGATTCGCGGTCGTTGACTCGGTTTGAATCGACGATGATGCGGATCTCGCGGCCAGCCTGAACGGCGAAGGCGTGGTTCACGCCAGGAAAGCCACAAGCGATTGCTTCCAGATCTTCCAGGCGTTTCACGTAGCGTTCCAGGTTCTCGCGACGCGCTCCCGGTCGCGATGCCGAAGCGGCATCGGCTGCGGCAACGAGCACGGTGTAAATGAACTCGGGTCGGATGTCGTCGTGATGCCCGGCGGCTGCGTGGACGACTTCCTCGCCTTCGTTGTAACGCTTGAGCAGTTCCGCTCCGACAGCCGGGTGTCCGCCTTCCATTTCGTGGTCGGCTGCTTTTCCGATGTCGTGAAGAAACCCACAACGTCGACCGAGCGTCGAATCAAGACCGACCTGCTCACACAGCAAACCAGTAATGTGCGAAACCTCGATTGAGTGTCGCAGCACATTCTGACTGTAGCTCGTTCGGAACTGCATTCGCCCCATCAGGTACACCAGTTTTTCGTGCAGCCCAACGATGTTCGCTTCGTGGCAGGCTTCCAGCCCGAGCTTGCGAATGTGAGCGTCCATTTCCTTTTCGGTTTCGTTGACAACTTCTTCGATCCGAGTCGGATGAATTCGGCCATCTTCGATCAGCTTGATCAGCGACAGGCGAGCGATTTCTCGACGCACCTTGTCGAACGCTGAAACCACCACAACGCCTGGCGTGTCGTCGACGATGACGTCCACTCCGGCAATCTTTTCAAAGGCTCGGATGTTGCGACCTTCGCGACCGATGATGCGGCCTTTCATTTCGTCATTCGGAATGTCGACGGTCGAGACAGTCATCTCAGAGGTCTGAGCCGACGCGATTCTCTGAATCGCCATCCCGAGGATTTCGCGAGAGAGCTCTTCCTGTCGGTTCTTCAGTTCGCTTTCGTACTTCAGAATCAGTCCACCGGTTTCGTCTTTCAACTGACGGTCGAGCCGGTCGAGCAATAGAACCTTTGCCTGATCTGGCGTGAGGCTACTGATCTGAAACAGCTTCTCCTGTTCTTCAGAGAGAAGTCGGTCAAGTTCTTTTTCCTTAACTTCCATCGCCTTGACGCGAGTCGTCAACTTCTGCTGCTGGCCCTCAATCATCTTTTCGCGTTTGATGAATTCTTCGTCACGGTCGTCGAGTCCGCCTTCGCGTTTGTCGAGATCGCGTTCGCGCTGGTGTAAGCCATCTCGCGTATCGTTGAGTGAGGCTTCCATCTCCTCGCGTTTCTTCAGCAGTTCTTCCCGAGCTTTCAGTTCCTCGTCACGTTTGAGAGTTTCGGCGTCCCGCTTTGCCTGTTCGAGAATCTGGTCTCGATCCTGATAAGAGGCACCTCGTCGTAGTCGTTCAAAGAAGAATCCGACGGCTCCTCCAGCGGCGAGACCAATCCCGGCGCTAATCATCATGTCTGACATGAGCTGCGTCCTTGTAATCGACCCGGATGACGCAGCCGCTCTAACTGCCGGCCAGGGGCCGAATCAGCCGGGCAGAGAATTCCGGCAGCGACGCCGCGAAAGAGCGAACGCCGTTACGATGGAACCCGGCACAGAAAGCTCCACCGACTCGCCCAGAAAAAATCGACGCCAAACAGGCGACGATCAGGCTGGACGATCACGGATCAGAAAACGGAGCTGTGCAGTTCGGGAAGACTCAGCGCTATCGCTTTACGTGCGCAGGCACGACTCCGAGGCGACCACCAAGTGGCGCGCCGGGAGACCCTCTTCGGGCTTCGCGAAAATGCCCCTGCTCGATGGGAACTGACTGAGGAATCTGACCCGATTGCGAGAAACGAACGGCTTTCATTCCCGTCGAAAAGACAGGAACAACTCGTATTCGCAGCGGCCGCTCAACGAGCAGCCAAGCTGTCAGAATCGTCAGCAGAGCCATCAAGATTGGCAATACTGTCTGAAAAGAAACCAGCATAGGTAAGACACGGCCTCAAATACTTCCACACGTCCGAGCGAATCTCAAAAGCGAAAGTCGAGCAGACAAACTGACGCAGCTACCGCTTCCTCGAAAGGTGCTTTTTGTACCAAGAGGCTACGGTTGTCGTTCCCATCGCTCAGAAAAAAGATGAATCTGGATAGACTCGTTCGAATTCGAGAGAGACAGGCTTCGGAATCCTAACAAAGGCCATCTGCCGATCAAGCGACGGACACGCCGGAACGTCATTCAAAGACAAGGCTTAGGAAACGGACTGGTGAGACCGGACTGTTCGTTTCGTTCCGTATGGATTTCCGAATTTCCGGCGAGCATTCGACACCTGTCCGGCCGGAATTCCCACACAGACGGAAGTTAGACGGCTCATCGCCAGTCTACGTCGGGAGCAACCCCGTCGTTTCAGGAAATCCGGCCATCAGGTTGAAGTTCTGAACGGCGACTCCAGACGCTCCCTTAATGAGATTGTCGAGTACGGACAGAATGGTAATCACGCCTTTCGTTCGTCGGACCGTGATGTGGCAGTAGTTGGTCTCGGTGACGTGCTTCGTCGCTGGCAGGTGATCGACAACCTGCACGAATGGTTTGCCTTCGTAGAATTCCCTCATAGCCGCAAGCAACGCTGCATCCGATGCGTCCGTCGTTGGGCGAGCGTAAATCGTCGCCAGAATCCCACGGTCCATCGGCACCAGGTGCGGAGTAAACACGACATCGACCTCGTCGCCCGAAATCGCCGACAACACCTGTTCAATTTCCGGCATGTGACGATGCCCGCCAACTCCGTAGGCCGAAATACTTTCGTTGCACTCTGAGTAAAGCGTGCCGAGTTTCGGTGAACGGCCAGCTCCCGAAACGCCGCTCTTTGCGTCGATGATGATTCCGGTTGGCTCGACCAGCTTATTGGCCAACAGCGGAGCGAGCGCCAGGATCGACGTACTTGTGTAGCAACCCGGGTTAGCGATTAAGTCCTTGTCCGCAACGTCTTCGCCGAAGATTTCGGGCAGACCATAAACTGTTGGGCCGAGCCGAGCAGGATCGGAATGCTCAAGCCCGTACCAGGTCTTATAAATGTCTTTGTCGTTCAGTCGGTAGTCAGCAGAAAGGTCGACGACTCGGACGCCCAAATCCAGCAACTGAGGAATGATCGACGTGCTCGCACCATGCGGGAGGCAACAGAAGCAAAAGTCGGATCGTTCGGCAATCTGTGCAGGAGTCAGGTCTTCACACTTCAGATCGAGACACCCGGTCAAAGACGGATGAATCGATCCAATCAACGGCGAACCTTCCTGTCGGGTCGTGGCCGCAGTAATCTGAACTTCCGGGTTTCGAAGCAGAATTCGGATCAATTCAACAGCTGTGTAACCGGTGGCTCCGGCAATCGCGACACGGATCATGATGAAGACTCGTCGTGAATTTATTGTGTTTTAGATAGTGTGAAGTCTGTCAGTCGATGCAGGAATCCAGCAGGCTCGCACGGAGCCTTGCCACTGGCGACTTTGAAATTGACCGTTCAGTCTGCCCGCCAGGCTTTGAAGACGAAACCCGGCTCGTCGGAGTTATCAAGTGGAAAGCTGCTCAACGCTCGTGAACGTGCCAGATCTCCGTAAATATCGCGAACGATTCCCGACACCGCCGTCTCGTCCAACCGTTCATCGGGATACCGCCGCATGATCAGTCCGAGTAGATACGCCGCCTCGGGCGGAGGTTCACCCGATTCTTCGCTGGTTGGCTGCTGATCAGAACCAGGTTGATCGTCTGTCTTCGAATCAGCATCCGTTTTCGACGTCGGGACATCCTGTCCGACCGTTACCCGATCGGCAGCGAATACCGCACTGCCGGCCAGCGCCAGCGTGAATTCTCGGCGGTTAAACCCGGAAGTCGTCATTGCAAGATTCCTCGAAAATCACCTCAGCGAATTTGATCGATTGAACGTATGCGGTCAGTGTGCCACTTTCCGGGAAACTCTGCGAGTCCGCCGCTTGTCCTCAGCTGGAAGTGCTCCATACTGTAACGTTACTGATTTGACTCATTAATCGAAAACAATCCCATATCTGGAGATATCAAAATGCTGTTCCGAAGAAGCCTGGAACTGGCTCTGGTCGCCGCCTTTGCTGTAATTGTTACTGGCTGCACGAGTGGCGACTCTGAATTCAAGGAAGTCAGCAACGACGAATCCGAGGTCGGTCACGATGACCACAGCAGTCACGGACACGGAGCCCATGGCCCGAACGGTGGCGACATCGTCGAAGTCGGTGACGAAGAGTTTCACGCCGAAGTCGTCGTCGACGAAGACGAGCATCGCATCGACGTGTTTATCCTCGGTTCCGATGCAAAAACGGCAAAGCCAATCTCCGCTTCCGAGATCTCGATCAACTTCAAACACGGCGTCGAAGTCGAAGAGTTCAAACTGACAGCCTCGGCTCTTGAAGGAGAGACCGACGGTCAGGCCTCAAAGTTCACGATCACGGACGAAGAACTCTTCGAAGAGTTGCACGAGCATTCCGAAGGTGCAACGCTGAACTTCAGCGATGGCGATCAGGTGTTGACCGGCACGGTCAACCATTCGCACGACCACGGACATGGCGACGATGATCACGACCACGAAGGCCATGGAGATGATGATGACAAACACGCTAAAGATGACCACGACGGCGATGAGCACAAACATGGCGAAGGCCACGATGACGACGGCGACGAGCATGGCAAAGCGGAACACAGCAAAGAGGACAAAGGTGCTGATGCCGACGTCACCGCAGAAGCCAGCTCGAACGATGATCCCGTCGAGACTTCCGTCGAAGCAACCAAAAAATAGAGCCGAGTTTGCTTTCTCGATGAGGCCAATGCCGGGCACGCAGCCAAACGGCGACAAGCTGTTCGGCTCCGGCGGTATTTTGACCGGCCTGTGTTTGGTATCGACGACCACCTGAACCGATAATCTAGCCCTGCATTCAATTACTCGGGCATTCAATTACTCGGGACAGATCTGGAGTGACATTACATGAAAAATCTCAATATGACTCTGCGGGCTCGGGCCCGAAAGGCCGTCGCCCTGTGCTGCTTGAGTGTTCTCGTGATACCCACGGACACGCGACAAGCATTTGCGGACGATGCTGCATCGAAAACGGCGTCACTGGAAGCCGTTCGAGCAAAAGCCGTTCGATTTCTCAAACTGACACAATCAACAGATGGAACCTGGACGACAGCCAACGTGCCTGGCATCACGGCGTTGTGCGTTACATCGCTGCTGCAAAGCGGAGTACCCGCCGACGATCCTTCTGTGGCCCGGGGACTGAAGTTTCTAAAGAGCCTCGTGCGTGACGACGGTGGGATTTACCACCCGCAGACACAGCATCGTAACTACGAAACGAGCATCTCGGTTCTCGCACTTTCCGCCGCGAACAAAGACGGACAGCACGACAACATCATTCGAAAGGCCGAGAAGTTTCTGCGTGGACTACAGTGGGACGAGGACGAAGAACAGAAACCTGAAGATCCAGGCTACGGTGGAGCGGGTTACGGTAAGCACCAGCGTCCTGACCTTTCAAACACGCAGTTCCTGCTGGAAGCTCTCAAAACTGCTGGCGTTAAAGCAGACGATCCCGCTATGCAGAAGGCACTGACGTTTGTGGCGCGCTGCCAGAACCTGGAAACCGAACACAACAACACACCGTTCGCCGCGAAGATCGACGACGGCGGCTTCTACTACACCCCCGCCGCAGGTGGCACATCTCAGGCCGGAGTCGATGCCAATGGCGGTCTGCGATCTTATGCGAGCATGACTTACGCCGGTCTGAAGAGCATGATTTACGCGGGCGTGAAGAAGGATGATCCACGAGTCAAAGCCGCCCTTACCTGGATCACGAAGCACTACTCGCTGCGAGACAATCCTGGCATGGGCAAGCAGGGCCTTTACTACTACTACCACACGTTCGCCAAAACGTTGTCAGTGCTCGGTCTCGATAAGTTGAAAGACGCCGACGGAAAGTCACACGACTGGCGAGCGGAACTCGTCGCCACACTCGCGAAGCAGCAGAAGGCCAACGGAAGCTGGATTAACGAAGCCGACCGCTGGTACGAAGGCGACCCGAACCTGGTCACAGCGTACGGACTGCTGGCACTTTCTCATTGTAACTAGGTCAGGCTCGACCTGACGAAGTGCACCATCGTCTATCAAACGACACATTCTTGCTGAACACAAACCGGCCTGACCTGCGAAACTGAATCTCACTATGGAAAGACTTGAGCAACTAGGCGAACTGACCTGTCGCGTCGTCCAGCAACTTGATGACGGTCAGAAACCTGAACTGGTCGTCATCCTGTGCCATGGGTTCGGCGCTCCAGGTACGGACCTTGTTCCACTTACCAGTCAGTTAATGAAGTGCCAACCGCGGCTTATCAAGTCGACTCAGTTTATCTTTCCAGAAGCTCCAATCTCGATGGAGGAGTTTGGCTTCTATGGAGAAGGGCGAGCGTGGTGGCCGCTCGACGTCGAAAAAATTAACGCGGCCATCGCGAATGGTGAGTTCCGCGATGAGCGATTGAACAACCCACCGGAGTTAGCAGAAGCTCGCCGAATGATGATTAAGTTGATTGATCGTGTTAAAATCAAAACCGGCCTGCCAACTTCGCGAATCGTCCTTGGTGGATTCTCGCAAGGTTCAATGCTCTCTACGGACGTTTCGTTGCGTCTCGACGAAGCACCCGGAGCGCTCTGCGTCTGGTCAGGGACAATTCTCTGCGAGAAGCAATGGCGAGAGCTTGCCTCGAAGCGTGGTCCCATGAAGGTGCTGCAGAGTCACGGCACAATTGATCAGATCCTGCCCTTCAAAGCGGCAACGCGGTTGCACGATCTCTTTACAGAGGCCGGCTTCAACGTCGACTTTATCGAGTTCGAAGGCGTTCACACGATACCGACCGAAAGCATCACGAATCTTGCGGAACTGCTCGTTTCACTACTCGACGATTGATCGTCGCATCGTCGACCACTGATCAGCCAGCACGATAACGAGTAAGCATCGCAGAGCTGCCGCCTCGAAGGTTCTTCCAGCCGCTACTGAACCGTTCGGCCTGCGATGGTTGGAAGAACGTAAAGGCGACCAGTATGAGTCCGGCAGCGACCAATAGCGACATCATGCGCAGTTGATGGTCCGTCGCGAACGCCGTCAGAAACGGCGAATACCATTGCCCTGTTGAATGCGCTGATGCGGTGTACTGCCTGGTGATTCGGCTTTTGAGCGTCAGGTTATCGTGCAGTGGAATTTGCTCTTCGCCTGGACGAGTGGCGTCCAGATCGATTCTAGCCAGTTCTTCGAGTAACCCCGGATCCTGCTCAAGCGAATCAGTGATTCTACGCAGTTCAAAAACCTGCCGTTCAAGCTGCACGAGCTCGGTTTGCCCCGTCACGTATTCGTCGTCCAATTCGACGTATGTCGACAGTTTAGGGGCCATCGCCACG
>JACLAC010023775.1_pt1 | contig 48413 bp, 39 predicted proteins | sample 8027881 | NCBI WGS metagenome assembly JACLAC01 (sample SAMN15725517, study PRJNA655200) | protist metagenome | isolation source: fluorescence activated cell sorting (FACS) single amplified genomes of... | place: Spain: Blaines Bay Microbial Observatory, Mediterranean Sea | collected 2016-01-19 | reverse complement strand
TTGTCACTGGCTGGCTGGTGTCATCAATCAGAGTGAACTGAGACTGACGGAGCTACCGGTGTCGAATAATGGAGTGAACCAGACGTGGAAGGAGATTACGACAAAGTCCTTCGATTGGTCGCTGAGTCAAACGACATCAGGAGATGGCGGTGCTGCTGATTTGGTCACGCAGGTCACCTTTCGTCGTAGTTCGCCGGACGGTCGAATCGCACAGATCTCTGCGACTAAGCCTTCCCTGGCCAGTCAGATTGCGACGGCTCAGACTTTAATTCGTCAGAAGAAGCTGCTCGCAGCAGAAACAATTCTGCAGCAAAGCGCCGCACAGTATGCAAGCCAGCCTCGACCGCATTTCCTGCCCGGCTACGTATTGCATCTGCAGCAAAAGTACGACAAGGCCATCGAAGCCTACCAGCATGCGGCTCAGTTCCAGCAGACCAAAGCCCTGGCGTCATACAACATGGCGTGCATTCATGCCCTGCGGAGCGAATCAGATCAGGATTTCGAACACCTTTCGACAGCCATCAGTTCGGGTTCAGGAACTGTGGCCGGATCGCCGCCGATTCTGATCTTGTCGGCCTTCGTTCACATGCCCGGTATCAGAAATTGTTTCCGCCACAGCTCGCCGACGCAGAACTGTTCGTCGAGCCATGCCAAATCATTCATAAGTTCGTTGGCGAGTTTGCCAACGACCAGATTGGCTGGACGGCTCGCCGTGTGGGAGACTGGGATAAAGACGGCGTCGTCGATTTCGTCGCGTCGGCTCACACGCACCGGGGACGCGGCAAGGTTTATGTCTATTCCAGTCGGACGGGGGATTTGCTGATGGAAAAGCTGGACGTTCCGGGAGAACAATTTGGCAATAGCGGGGTGGTGTGCGGGGATATCAATGGAGATGGTCACCCGGATCTGTTTGTGGGAGCCCCCAATCGGGCTAATTCTGGCAACGCTTACGTCTTCTCCGGTCAGAACGGCAGGCTGTTCCATCACCTCCGCGGCAACACCTCCGGCGACAGGTTCGGCTATGAAGTTTCCGAAATGGACGACATCGATGGCGACATGCGCCCGGATTTACTGGTGGTCGCAATTTCCGCCAATGGAAGGCTGTCCGGCTGTGGCAAAGCCTTCGTCTTTTCGGACAGGACGGGTGCGTATCTCTTTGAGCTGGAAGGTGAGCGAACCGGAGACAACTTTGCCAACGCAGCCTGTTGCACGCTGAATCGTGAGGGCAGTCACACGCTGGCCATCGGCGCCCAGAATGCCGCACCGGGGCAGCGAGGCCGCGTTTATGTGTATCGAATTCAGAACGCGAAAGCGGAGCTGGCGTTTACGCTTAATTCGGATCGCAACAGTGTGAATCTGGGACAGATGTTTCTGTCTTTTCCAAGCGATGTCAACCAGGACGGTTTTCGCGATCTGTACACTTCGGATTTCAGCGATAAGACCGTAGTACCGGGTGGTGGCAAGGTCGTGCTGTGCAGCGGACTTGATGGGAAGAATATTCTGACAATCACTGGCACACGGGCAGGTGAGGGACTGGGAACATCTCCCAGTGACGCGGGGGACGTTAATGGTGACGGAATCGGTGACGGAATCGGTGACCTCGTCATCGGGGCGTGGCAGAACAACGAAGCCGCAGCTTCGGGCGGTCAGGTCTATCTGCGTGACGGCAGAAACGAGAACCTGATCCGCACGTGGAACTGCCGGCAGACAGGAGACACATTCGGCTTTGATTCCTGCGGCATCGGTGACGTCAACGGGGATGGTCACGTGGACTTTCTGCTGACGAGTGCCTGAAGTGGCACGTTTGGTCCGAAAACGGGACGTGTTTTCATTATTGCAGGCACAGCGTCGCAATGATTTCACTGTTCCATGTGGAAATGCAGTGCGAATGCTGCCCGGCCATCTATGGCTCTTCCGTGTGGTGACTGTCCATCGTGGGCTCACCCCCCCACATGTCATCCGTTCGGACTCAACGCCGGGTGTGGTGCAGTCGGCATGCGCGCGAGCACTTTCGGTGTTCTTCTGCACTAAGGACTGCGCGACCGTAATCTTCTAGCGAAGGTTGACCAGAGACAGTGCCTGGTATGCCATGCTTCGCGACCAGGTGGGACGGCCCAGACATTTTCGACACTTCTCGGTCGGGCATACGTGTCGCCGAAATGAGTTCCGGAAACGATGGGAGTCTTCGTTTTCCAGGATTTCGACCAGAGAGTGCTCATTAAGATTGCCCATGATGTTCTCACCGTGCGCACCCCAACAGCATGACGTCACGCTGCCACTGGAGATAATCGAGAAATATTTTTCATACTCCTGACAATTGCCAAACTTTGACTGGTAGAGATTCATTGTGTGCTTCCAATCCCGTTCTGACTCACACAGAAAGGTCAACCAGTCGCGCGGATTGAATTCCTGGTAGGGTTGTATGTTGCCACTACCGGCCCGGAGCACCGAAGAGGGTATGTCCAGCCGCTGGCAAAGTGATTTCAGAGACGGCATCGTCTTTGGCGAAATGAACAGTCGCAAGCGTATCCGGGTCGGACTGGTCATAATTGACTCCCGCAAATCCACAGACGCAGCAACTCTGTCCAGGTATTCGTCGAACGTCAGCTTCTGCTGAACCTGCTGCACTTCCATGTCATCGACCGTACGAAAGCTGATGTCAAGGGTGTCGACAATGTCGAATGGATCGCGGTATTTTTCCTCCTTGTAGAGTGCGCCGTTTGTTACAAAGCGTGTGTGCATACTGTACTTTCGGCACAGGCGCAGAACATCCATACATTGAGGGTGCAGTAGTGCTTCGCCCATCAGGTGAAACGTGACGCGGTTCGTCAACCGGTGTTCAGCACATTCGCTCAGGATTTTCTCGATGAGGCTGTATTCGAGTCTCGATGCAGGCCGCTGTAATTCCACGAGAGGGCAAAAACTGCATCGGAAATTGCACGCCGTCGTCACCGCCAGGTGCATTTCGTCGTATCTCCAGGATGTCGATGTCATAGAGTTTGCCTTTGAATCCCTGCAAGCCGCAATGACCCCTGTTACCGAAGATTGACTATCCGCAAATTCGAGCAGGTCCTTCGAACTGATGTCTCTGAAATGTGAGCAGAGTAACAGGCCGGCGAAAGTTAAGCCGTCAGCGGACAACGCGTTCGGCGGTCCGCTCGCTGTGGTCGAATCCGAGATTGCGAATAATTCTCACTGTTCGCAGAATGACCTGCTCAGGTTAGAATCAGGCAACACCGTGCGGTGCTCCTGTGGCCCGTGGCGAAACGGCAGCTCCTTTCCGGCCTTGAACAGTCTTCATGAAGGACCGATGCGGCGATGATTGAGCACATCATGACCCTGCTGATGCTGACACTGCTGCAGGCAGTGTTGGGATTCGACAACCTCCTGTATATCTCAATCGAGTCAAAAAAAGTTGCTGTAGATAAGCAACCGTTCGTTCGTAAATGGGGAATAGGCCTCGCGATTCTGCTCAGGATTGCATTGCTGTTTGGCGTGACCGCGGCCATTAAGGAATTTCAGGCACCGTTTATGGAACTGCACACGTTTGCCGTCGACTTCAGCATGAATGTTCATTCGTTTATTGTGCTGCTGGGCGGCGCCTTCGTTATCTATACGGCCGTCAAGGAAATCGCTCACCTGCTGGCAGATGACGATCTGGGACATTCCGACGACAGCGGGAAACGATCGCTGGCCACTGCGATGTTCTGGGTCATTACCATGAATCTGGTCTTCAGTTTCGATTCTATTCTGAGTGCCATTGCGCTGGCGTCGTCGACCGATGAATCAGGGGAACGGCATATCACCACGGCTAACATGGTCGTCATGTCACTGGCGATTGTTTTTAGCGGCGTGATGATGGTCTGGATGGCCGATCGGGTTAGTGTCTTCCTTCAGAAGAACCGTCTCTATGAAGTGCTGGGCCTGTTCATTCTGTTCATCGTCGGAATCATGCTGGTCTCAGAAGGCGGCCACCTGGCGGAACTGACTCTATTCGGCCACGTCGTGGAACCGATGGCCAAAAGCACCTTCTATTTTGTCCTGTTCGTGCTGGTTGCGGTCGACATCGTGCAGGGGCGGTTTCAAAAGAAACTCTTCGCTCAGGAATCTGCGGCAACTGGCTGATCACTGCAGCAGACGTAATACCCGGGTTGACTCATTACGGAAAGGCCCGTGCGGAATTGATTCCGCACGGGCCTGAATGTCAAAACAAGTCACCGTCATCGCCATCAGGCATTCGAATTTCGGATCTTCACCTGCCGCGCCAGAATGCGGTCTGACTTCGGGATCGAAATTCGCAGAACGCCGTTCCCCAGTTCGGCATCGACACCCTCGGGATTGACGTCCTTGCCGAGTTTCAGTTTTCGGCTGAACTTACCATACGTCCGTTCGTCAAGGGTGACATGCGTGTCGTCCTTGTCCGGTGTCGCCCGTTCACCGGAAAGGTGGAGGACTCCATCTTCGACCAGCAGGTTGATGTCCTCCAGTCGGACACCGGGCAGGTCGCATTCGACAATGTAGGTACTGTCGAGTTCGAACACGGTCAGCAAGGGCACGTTACCTTTGCGAGCGTCCTGGTTGAGAACCTCAGTTACGAGATGATTAAGTCCCCGGTCCAGTTCGTCAAATAATGAGAATCGAGTGTTGGTTGAGTTTGCGTTCATAATGTGAGTCCTTTATCAAAGTGCAGGTTCAGCACAGAAGCGTGAATTAGTTAGTCATGGCCTGCGTCCGACTTAACCGGACGCCGACATGGCCTATTGGCTGGATCGAATGCGAATCGCTTTAGGCTGTGTCTCCGGCCTGCGACGCAGGTAGATCTTCAGCACTCCGAATTCCAGAACGGCAGCCACCGAATCCGGATCAAGAGAATCGTCAAGCTTCACAGATCGTTCCACGGAAAGATTGCGCCGGTTGTTGAGCAATACCCTGGCGTCTGACGGAATCTTCAAATCCCGGTTGCCCGTGATATGCAGTTCATTGTCTCGGACAGTGATCTCGAGATCCTCAATAGTGAAGCCAGGCACATCGAGTTCGATGAGCACCTGTGCGTCATCTTCGTGAATCGTCATCGGTGCATCAGGGTGAACCTGACGACGTTCGCGAAATGAACTTGGACTTGGCGCATGTCGCACGTGCGCGAACGGATCCCTGAGTGTAAGTGGGGGCACAAGACAACGCATTTTTCGTCTCCCTTTCAGCTAAAAAATGCTTCGGTGTTCTTTCACATGTAATCCGGGTTTCGATTCACCCTATGTACAAAATTCATGCCGAATTTGCAGGTCGTTTCGTAAGTTGTTGTTATTTATTATTTTGTGATTTGTGATGCGCACCCACGATGGCCTTGACGGACTGCCATAAAGGCGTGATTCTGCGGTTGTTACATGGCGCCAATGTGGCACTTGCGTGTGGGGGCAGCGGTGTCGCAAGTCAATCGGCCCGTATTCATGCAATCCGGCGTGAGTCACTGACACGGGGCTTTGGTGCGGGTATCCTGTGGTTTCGATCATAAAATCACAGCGACCGCAACACGCGGTAGAGGCTTGAGGGGAATCAAAATAATGGATTTGAAGTCGGTGATGGCAGAGCTGGAGTCAGCGGGAACTGCTGAAAATATAGAGATATTCAAGCAGCAAGGTGCTGGAGAGAACATTTTGGGTGTTAGCAGTGCCCATCTGAAAAAGCTGAAGAAGAAATTAGGAGTTGACCACGAACTCGCGATGGAGCTGTGGGAGACCGGAAACAGTGACGCTCGCTCTCTGGCTATGATGATTGCTGATCCGGATGAGGTGTCACCGACCGTAGCGACACAATGGATGAAGGATGTGGACTACGCACTTCACGGCCGTGAAGTGGCCGGGGTCGTGGCGCTTTCTCCGGCAGGTCTTTCCAAGATGAGGCAGTGGCGGAAGCAGAAGTCAGAATTTGCCAGGGCGACGGGCTATTCAATGCTGGCGTGTATGCTTGAAGACGACGCCGAATCGGTGGAAGACATGGAGTGTCTTCGCGTTCTGAAAGACGTGGAGATGGAAATCCATCGGTCTCCCAACCGAGCACGCCATGCGATGGTCATGGCCGTCATTGCTATCGGGGTCCACAAGCCGGAGTTAAGTGAAGAGGCAATCGAGACCGGTGAACGGATTGGTGATGTGCAGGTCGATCATGGCGAAACCAGCTTTAAGACACCCAAAATCGCACCCTACCTCAACAAGACTCTGAAACGTAGTTCCGCCCGCAAGTCGCGAGTTCGCAGTTGTTGATGGCGACCTGCGACTGAATCGCTACTTTGTCTGCTGTTGATCATTTTCGGATGTCAGTCACAGGGTTGCCTGACTTCTGTTCCGTTGATCACACTTTGCCGCCGATTTCTCATGAAAGGATAGTTCCAGGATGGATCTGTTGGAAACGCTGACACAAACGCCTTCTGTACCAGGTCGTGAAGACCGAATTCGAAAGGTGATCGAGGATCATATTCGAAATGCGGAACTGTTTGACGAAGTTCACACAGACGCGATGGGGTCGTTGATTGCGTGCCGTCGCGCCCGTCCGGCGAAAGGAGCAGAACAGGCCAGTCCCCGCAAGGTGATGCTTGCGGCTCACATGGATCAGATTGGTTTTCTGGTCCGGCATATTGACGAGAAAGGATTTCTTCGCGTCAATCCGGTTGGAGGTTTCGACACACGAAATCTGTTTGCTCGCGGCGTTCGTGTCTGTGCTCGGGACGGTGACCTCGCGGGTGTGATGAATCCTGGCGGTCGGCCGATCCATATTGCAACGGACGAAGAGAAGAAGAAGGTTCCGCTCATCGGCGACTTCTTTGTTGACCTCGGTCTTGATGCTGATGAGGTCGTGGCCAAAGTTCAGATCGGCGATATGGTCGTGCTGAACGGTCCGTTTCGAGAGGTCGGCGATTACGTGGTTTCTCAATGTCTGGACAATCGCGTTGGCTGTTGGGCGCAGATACGGGCGATTGAAAATCTGCAGCACCACAGCTGTGATATTTACGCGGCGTGGACCGTTCAGGAAGAAGTCGGGCTGCGTGGAGCGATGCCGGCCGCGTTCGGAATTGATCCGGACATCGGTGTCGCCTGTGATACGACTCTGTGCTGTGGGACACCAGGGGTTCCGGAAGAGGACAGAGTCTCGGTTCCGGGCGACGGAGTGGGACTGCACGTGATGGATTCATCCATGATCAGTGACATGGGGCTGATTGAAGACATCGAAACTGTGGCTGCTGAGCGAGAGATCAAATGCCAGCGAGCAATTCTGCCTCGCGGTGGCCAGGACGGTGCTGTTATACAGCGAACTCGCAGCGGTGTTCGCACCGTCTCATTCGCCTGTCCGGTCAAATACATTCACACTGTCACGGAAATGTCTCACAAGACCGATCTCGCATCGTATCCTGCCCTGCTGACCGCGTGGCTGGAGACGTTATAGCGAGGTTGGGACGGGCGTCACTGTGGTGGCTGTCGCTTTCATCAGGGAATGCGGGCACTTCGTGGAAACCGAGACATCATCAGGGAAGGGACTTCTGCATGGCCAATATTCGGTTTGCGATTCTGGGCACGGCAAAAATCGCTCGAACTGTCGCCCCGAGGATTAATTCGGCGGAAGGTGCGGAGCTGATGGGTATCGCCAGCCGTAATGAAGAATCGGCACAGCAGTTTGCTCAGGAATTCGGTATTCCCCGAACATATTCCGGATACGCAGCAGCACTGGATGATCCCAATGTGGACGCCGTGTATGTGCCATTGCCGCCATCACTGCATCAGGAGTGGACGGAAAAGGCTGCTGCTGCGGGCAAACATATTCTCTGTGAAAAGCCGCTGGCGCGTAATGTCGACGAAACTGATCAGATGATCGCTGTCTGTCAGGAACATGGCGTCGTGTTGCTGGACGGAGTCATGTGGTACCACACAGCTCGTGCAGCGGCGATCAAGCAGATCGTCGACAGCGGTCAGCTGGGTGACCTGAGGCAATTGACGTCCGTGTTCACTTTTCGCTGGGACACCATGCCGATGGAAAACCTCCGTATGCACCGTAGCCTGGGCGGAGGTTCGCTGCTGGATCTTGGCTGGTACTGTGTGGGAGCGGCGTTGTGGCTGCTGGGTGAAATGCCGCAGCAGGTTTACGCGCGAGCCAACTGGTGCAATGATGTCGATGTTCGCCTGAACGGTTTTCTGTGGTTCGGCGACGAGAACTCTGCTGAGCGAAAGGTGGCTACCATTGAATCCGGGTTTGATGCCGTGCGGCGTCGTTGGGTGGAAGTTGTGGGGGCCAAAGAATCATTGGTATGCGACGATTTCACCCGTCCGTGGAAATCTGAACGTCCTCGCTTCTGGACACACAACGGTGACGGTGATTCCGTTGAGCATGTCGTTGCCGGCAAAACGCAGGAAGAGTGTATGGTCGAGGCATTCTGCGAACTGATCCGCAGTCGGCAGACGAACCATCCCTGGCTGCAATTGTCGCGAAAAACACAATTCGTCTGCGATGCACTGGACCGTTCTGCCAGAATCGGCAACGTTGTTGAACTATAGATCCATCACAATTACCGGGAGCAGGCATGAAACTTGGACTCATCAACAGCGCGTGGGCTCAGGCTGGCAGAGACACGGCCTGGGGAATACAGAAGACCAAAGAAATCGGGTTCGACTGCATTGATATTTTTGCTGACCCGTTGGACATCGATGCTCGGGAACGCAGGTTGATTCGTGACGAATGCCGTCGGTGTGAACTGCCGATCGTATCGATCTGCTGCGTGGCGGCCGGTTTGATTGACTTCAATCCGAGTGTCCAGCGTTTTCACCTTGACCGCTGCAAAGCCTATCTCGATCTGTGCTACGAATACGAAGCCGAGAACCTGTTGCTGGTGATTGGAGAGTATATCTGGCAGCAGGAAGTCATACCTCCGGCCGAACAGTGGGCTGCAGGCATTGACAACTGTCGGGCTCTGGCCGAGTACGCTGACGGACTTGGCCTGAAGATCGCTCTGGAACTGGAACCATTCAAGCTGTCTCTCGTTAATGATGTCGACAGCATGATTCGTTTCATTGACGAAGTCGACCACCCAGCCTTCAAGGCGAACATTGATGTTTCGCATCTGCTGCAGTCCCGCGTACCGCCGGAAGAAGTTGCCCGTCTGTCAGGCAAAGCCATTCACGTACACATTTCTGATTGCGATGGCAGCGTTCACGGCGATCTGCCGCCGGGACGCGGCGTGGTCGACTTTCCACCCTACCTAAATGAAATCGCAAAACTGCAGATCGAAGGTGCGGTTTCCATTGAGCTGGAATACAGTCCGGACCCGGACAACATCGAAGCCTGGGTGCAGGAAGCGTACTCGACAACCGCAGCACTGATGGCGCAGGCAGGATTAAGGGGTTAACAGGCTGGCAGTAAAACACGAAACTAACGTTGGTCATCCAGTGCGTACTTCTTTGCACTGGTCAGCTTCACATTGTTCCATAGTTCTTCCGGAGTACCGCCCCGATGCGATTTCTGCTTCTTCCTGCCGCCGTCATCACCCTTTCCGTCTTCAGCCATGCGAGTGACTGGCCGCAGTTTCTGGGGCCGCATCGCACCGGAGTTTCAGACGAAACCGGGCTGGTCGACACTTTTTCGGCGTCCGGTCCGGACGTCGCGTGGCGCGTACCGCTGGGCGTTGGTATGTCCAGTCTTGCCATACACGATGGCGTGGCGTTCACCATGTATCAGGATCTCGACAACCAGTTCGTCGTGGCGCTGGACGTGACATCGGGGAAAAAGAAGTGGGCCGCGACTGTGGCTCCGGCATACAAGAACTCAATGGGCAACGGTCCCAGGGCAACACCCACCGTACACAACGGCTTTGTCTATTCGTATACCGGCGAAGGAATTCTGACGGCCCTGGACGAGGCATCCGGAGACGTTGTCTGGTCGGCAAATACACCGAAGGAACAAAAGGGGCGACCGGCCGAATATGGGATCGCATCTTCTCCGCTGATCGCCGGGAATAGTGTAGTGGTACAGGTTGGTGCGCCAAATGCCGCAGTGGTCGCCTTTGCTCTTAAGACCGGAGAAACGAACTGGACGGCCGGTCAGGGAAATAGTGGGTATTCGTCGCCGGCTCTGTTGACGCTCGCGGGAAAGCAGCAGATTGTCGCATTTGTCGGCGCGGCCGTGCTCGGCATCGATCCGGTTAATGGCGCGCTATTGTGGCGTTATGCTTATGTCACAGACTATGACTGCAACACGGCCACTCCGGTGCAGATCGATGAGACCTCCGTGCTGATTTCTGCCGGTGAAAACCACGGCTCGACGATTCTGAAAATTTCAAGAGACGGCAATGCGTTTCGTGCGACGTCGTTGTGGTCATCACTTGGCAAGAACAGTGTCCTTCGAGCAGAGTGGCAAACGCCGGTCATGACTGACGGTCACCTGTTTGCACTGGATAACATCGGCAGTGCCGGACCGATTACCAATCTGGTCTGTATTCGAGTGGCCGACGGTGAACAGGTGTGGACCAAAACAAGGTTTGGGAAATCCAACCTGACACTGGCTGACGGCAAATTGTTTATCAGTACGATGAAGGGCGAGCTGTTGATCGTCGACGCATCGACGACGGGATTTACAGAAACCGCAAGAGCATCTGTGCTGGGAATGACGCGTCAGGCCCCGGTGATTTCCAATGGGCGTCTCTATCTGCGCGATGACCGGGAGATCGTCTGCATCGACATTCGCGCCGCAAAGTAGCCGACCGGCAGCTCTCAGTATTCTCCCTTTGACGTAACGATGGCACAGTCGGGCAGTTTTTCTTTTAACGCTCTGGCACCTATTTCCCCGACGACCGTGTCTTTGACATAGAGTCTCTTCAGCGACTTGACGGCTACAAGAGACTCAAGTCCGTTGTTGGTTATCCACTTGTTGCCGTCCAGGTTCAGTTCTTCCAGGCTTCTGTGCCCTTTAAAGAAGACCTTCATTCCCGCATCTGTAATCGAATTTGCCCCCGCATTCAGAGTCTTCAGGTTTGGAAACGTGCGAAATACGTTTACTTTGGTGTGCTCTACCAGGCCAGCATTGTGGACGTTCAGTTCCTCCAGAGATTTCATGCCTTTGATGGCCGCGAATCCTTCGACACCGAACTGTGTCGCACTCACGTCAAGTTGCTTCAGGTTGGCTTTGTTGAATCCCTTGAATGCGGCCCCCGTCACTTCGGTTTGTGCTACCGACAGAGACTCCAGCGTATTCATGTTCAGCAGGACGGCGATTGATGCGTCTGTGATACTGGTTTTTGACAGATTCAAACTTTGCAAGGAAAGAGAGGCCAGGCCATCAATGGTCGTGTCGTCAATTCTGGTACCGGCAAGGTCCAGATTCTTCAGATTCTGTAACCGGCTCAGGCCCTTGGCGGCCATTGGAGAAATCTGCGTTGCCCACAATTCGAGTGTTTCGAGTTGACGCAGTGCTGCCAGCTGTTCGAGCAAATCATCATTCGTTGTTGAACCACCTAAGTAAAGATTTCTGAGCGACGTTGCATGGGCGATGTTCGCCAGTTCCGTAGTCGACATCGTACCGTTGTTGATTGTCAGCGAACTCAGATTGGGCATCAGTCTCAACTGTTTCAGCCCTTCGCCGCTGACACTGTCTCCCTGAAGGTCGAGCTCAGTGATACGGGTTGCCGCTGCGGTCGATGACACAACATTGGTCAGAGCACCGTCAGAGATTTCGTGAGGTGCAAGTTTCATGAAGCTCGACAGGATTTCCTCTGCAGTCACCGGCTGTGGCGTCGGATCGTCGGACGCTGTCGGTGGATCCTGAACAGAATCAGACGCGGTCGTTTCGTTCTCAGAGACCGCTGCTTCCGGCTCGCCGGTTACCGTCGATTTAACATCATTCAATACATCTCCGGCCTGATCGCATCCGGAGCCTGACATCGCAACGGACACCAGCAAAAAAAATGTCAGACGCCTCATCGAAAGGAATCTCGCGTAGGTTGCCATCACAAAATCCTTTACAACGCTGCACTCTGATTAGTGGCCGTGCAAAATGCTTTTCGTTTCGTCACTGCCATGAGGCAGGACTGTCCAGGGCAAAAAGTGAACCGCTATCTGCCAAAATGCTCAGCACATGACCTACTCATTCTGCCCGGCAGACCGTTGCGCAGCAAGTTACAGCCTGCCGGATCCGGGGCAGGACTTGCCCCCGTCCGTGGGGCATGTCGTCCGATCAGTTCGAAAGCCCCGGTCAGAACATCCCGGGCCGGGGCGGGTGTGTGATCCTTCCGAACGGTACAGAATGATATTTCCATACGACTGCATGTTGCTGAATACAGGCGGTCGATATCATAATGAGCAGAACGTGTGTCGCGTTTTTTGCTGGAGACTGTTTAAATGGTGAATGATTCCGTGGATCGTCGTCGAATGCTTGTCGCCTCAGCGACTGGTCTGGCAACATGTGGTGGACTGATCCCGCACGCCGGGAATTCGGTCAGCGCCGCCGATTCCAGTCGTTCGCCGAATGTCGGAAGTGGTGGCCGCGCGAAGTCGACGATTCTGTTCTTTCTGTGCGGTGGGGCATCACAGATTGACATGTGGGATATGAAACCTGCAGCGCCGGCTGAATACCGGGGGCCGTTTCAGCCAGTGGCTACAAGTGCCGCGGACATTCAGTTGAGTGAGCATTTGCCTCTTTTGGCTCAGCAGGCCCACCACCTGTCGTTGATTCGTTCTGTATCAGGGACGGTCAACACCAATGATCACCACGGAGGCTACTACTACAACCTGACCGGCCACGCACCGGATCAATCGTTTCTGGTCAAAGGGAATGACAGAACACCGTATCCGGATGACTGGCCATTCATGGGTGCGGTGGCGGCTTCCAGGAGGGATCGACATGCCTTTCTGCCGAATGCGATGACGCTGCCTCACATGCCCAGCCGCAAACCGTACACTCGCCCGGGGCAGTTTTCTGCTCGACTGGGGGTTCAGTACGATCCGTTGTACCTGCAGGGCAGCAACGAAAATCCGCTATCTTTTTCTGCGCCTGCTCTGGAGCTGCAGGCAGGAACGGACGCGTCACGCGTCGCGTCGCGAGCTGAGTTGTTGACTGCACTTGACGATGCCAGACGCCATCTTGATGAAAACGCCACGGGAATCTTCACGCAGCAGCAGCAGCGTGCGTTCTCGATGCTGTCGTCAGCCCAGACAGCTCAGGCATTCGATGTGTCCAAAGAGCCGGTTCAACTTCGCCAGCGATACGGCGAAACAGTCAACGGCATGAGTCTGCTGCTGGCGCGTCGACTGGTGGAAGCCGGTGTGCCGTTCATCACAGTTTTCTGGCTGGGTGACGGCGTTGGCACACCGTTAGCAAAAAAATGTCGTAGTGCCGGCAGTTGGGATACTCATGGCAGCAATTTTGCCTGTCTGAAAGATGATCTGTTGCCCGAATTTGATCAGTGTTTTTCGGCGCTGGTCGAAGATCTCGATCAGCGTAATCTGCTTGATCAGACGTCATTGCTGGTCAGCAGCGAAATGGGACGGAATCCTAAGATCGGCGATCCACGATCAGGCGGAGTGTCAGGTGCCGGTCGCGACCACTGGACTCATCTGCTGACCAATGTCGTTGGTGGCGGTGGTATACAGGGAGGTCGTGTTTATGGCTCAAGCGATCGACTTGGAGAATACCCGGCAGAAAACCCCGTGACTCCCGCGCACGTGGTCCACACGATGTACCATGCGATGGGGATCACCGATCTTGAGGCGAAAGATTCTCAGGGCCGCCCGTATCAACTGCTGGATACTGGTGAACCGCTGTACGAACTGTTCTAAATTCCTGTCTTATCTGAACCAAAACTATGTCACGAAGTGCGGCAATCAGCCGAAAAACGGCCGAAACAGAAATTGAACTCAGCATTAACCTGGATGGTTCCGGTCAGCATACGATCGATACTGGCATCGGTTTTTTTGATCATATGCTGACGCTGTTCGCCCGCCACGGTCTGTTTGACCTGAACGTACAGGCAAAGGGCGATCTGCATGTAGACCACCACCATACTGTTGAAGACGTGGGCATTTGTCTGGGCAAGGCGATCGACGAGGCTCTCGGCGACAAACAGGGAATCGTGCGTTACGGAAGCATGTCGCTGCCGATGGAAGAGACCCTTGTTACGTCGTCTCTGGATCTGAGTGGGCGATTCGCGTTTGTGTTTCGAGTCGAGTTTCCGACTGAAAAGATCGGCGAGTTCGACACTGAACTCGTTCAGGAATTCTGGAATGCAGTCGCTTCGAATACGATGATGAATCTGCATATGATCCTGCACCACGGCTCGAACAGTCATCATATTTCCGAGGCGACATTCAAGGGCACGGCTCGCGCGCTACGTCGAGCAGTCGAGGTTGATCCGCGCCAGCCTGGCGTCCCGTCGTCCAAGGGGACGTTGTAGGTTGAGCAAATGCCCACATCTTACAACGGTGTTGGAACGCACTACTACGGCCGAAGGAACAAGAAGTCCCGTACAGCGGTCTGCCAGCACTGCGGGCACAAAGCTGAGCTATCGTCCTATGAAACGCGGCTGTGGGTTGTCTTTGTGTTCGTCCCGCTTATTCCGCTGGGGCGCAAACGCGTATCTGACCAGTGTGCCGTCTGCAATCGTCACTTCGCAATTGATCTGAAGCAGTGGCAAACGGGTCGGCAGTCAGAAACGGCAGCCGCCATTCAGCGGTATCGGAAAGATCAGTCAGAAGAAGCCGCGCTGGAAGTGCACGAACAACTGCTCGCATTTCAACAATACGACGATGCCGTGTCCTTCCGGTCGACCGCATTGGAGAGATTTCCCCAAAGCGCTCAACTGGTCGCGGGGATCGCCGCTCATCTGGATATCAGTGGCCTTCCAGACGAAGCGGGGAAATTGTGGGAGCGATCTTTTCAGCTGGATCCCCAGCTTCCGGAGACCCGCGTTGGCATTGCGTATCAACGATTTCGCGATGGCGAACTCTCGGAGGCTCGAGAACTTCTCCGTTTTCTTGAGCAACCCGGCGCGGAACAGCAGTACAGCCTGGAACCACTTTTCAATCTGGCCGGAAACTTTCAGCAGGATGGTGACCACGAACAGGCTATCGAAGTTTTCGAGGTCCTGTTGAAAGCGTTTCCGGAGCTGGCCAAAGATCACCAGATTCGCACGTTTATTAATACGTCGGAAAAGGCGCTGGAACGAACGGAATCCATACTTCCGGCGACAAGACATTCAGTCCGCAGACTGTTCACGTCTCAGTACTCATCAAATCAGCGGTGGACGGTGGGGATCGCGATTGCGTTGATGCTGGCCGCCGTTGGCATGGCTATCAATAACGAATACATACGACGACATCGTACATTGACTGTCATCAACGAAACCGGCCTGGCTGCCACGATTCAGCTTGATGAAGAATTGCCCGTGCCGGTGACGGGCATGCTGACACTCACGATGCCGGAGGGGATTCGCACAGTTCGCGTTGCGGGTGCGGCTGTGGAAGAACATACGCTGTACGTGAAGGCTGGCTATTGGGAAAGGTGGACAAAGAATCCCGTCTGGATTGTCAATGTTGGCGGCGCGGCGATTATTGCAGATGCGACGATTTACTACGCGGTGCACCCGCGTGCACCAACGTTGCAGCTGACAGCAGATCCGCTGATTGTGAAGCGCCACGTGGATTTTGCGTTTGAGACAGCCCCGGAGTCAGTATCCGTCAGCAGCGAACAGGATGTTCAGACAAAGACCGCGATCGCCTTGGTGGAGATTGGCCGCGAACCGGATGCTGTCGCTGGAGCATATGAGATGCTGCGGCAGTCGCAGCCGGCACAGGCGTGGCCCTATGCCGAACGGAGTCTGAGGCGGAATCCGAACGATCAAGGTCTGTTGGCAGCGCTCAGGTCGTCGGTACAGCCTGATCAGATGTCTCGGCTGCGATCGCTGCTCGAATCACGACTTGATCACCGTCCCGTTGCGATGCACTGGCATCGCACATATCAAAACCTGCCTGAGGTCAGCAGAGACTATGAAAAGACATTGGCTCTGTACGAGAGTCTGCTGCAGGCTGATCCGCAGAATTCAAAGCTGATATATCTGCGAGGCCGCTTTGATAAGAACCTTCAAGTGGGGCTGGATTCGATTGCAGAAGCAATCACAGTCGATCCTGGTTTTGGGTGGCCTTATGTTTCGCGGGGCTTTAGGCTGTTGTGTGACGCGAAATGGCAGTCGGCGTTCGATGATTTTCAGCTGGCGATCGATCGAAATGTGCCAACTGACGATGTTCAGGCGTACCAACACACCGCCATGCTGGGGCTGGGACATCTTTCGGAGTTGGAGCAACAGTACCGGGACAGTCTGGCTGACGATCCGGCCGCCTTGCGCACGGCCGCACTGCTGGCAGAAGTTCTTGTCGTTCAGAATCGCATGGAAGATGCTGAACAGATTGTCAACAAGTCCGTCGGCTCTTACCAAAAACTCGTTGGCGAGCAGCACATGGATTCTGCGTACGGGGTACAGGCTCTGATGTCGTACTTCCAGGGTGAAGCTGAATCCTGTAAGGAACTGGCCGGAAAATCGGAACACCTGAAGCCGCTGAAAGAAATGGTTGCCATCGAAGCTGGTGGCGCGTCCGAGTTTGCCGCACGCTACGACCTGAACGACGACCAGGTGAATCGGTGGCTGCCATTGATTTGTTCGCTGTTGTTTCACGCCGACGGTGACGTTGATAACAGTGAAATATGGTACGACAGGACGTTGGAGCGACTTCGACGGCTGGGGCCACGTAAAGAGACCACGACACGTATTCTGAGTTCAGAAAATGTCAGCGTCAGACTAATAGAAGAACTCAGACCCGTTCATGAACTGCCGATAGACAAAGCTGTAATTCTGACGAGTCTGGGCCTGCGGGCTGACTCAGACAGTGTTCGCCAGCGGTTCTTTGACGCTGCCCGGCAGATGATGGTTCGTCGCAGGCCACCCTATCTGCTGCTGCAGAGAATTCACGAATTGGCGGGCGGCATCCAATGATGGATCGCATCCGCTTTGATGACTTAGTTGACAGCATCGAAATGCGGTTTGCAGACCGGCCCGCGGCGCTGGCCAGCCACACCTGGCTGTGGTTGTTACTGGGATACGCCGTGGTGATTCTTCTGACGTGTCTGCTGGTCGGGGGAGGCCTGGCTGTTTTTGTGGCCGGGGTCTTCTTGCCCGGTGTCGGCGTTGTACTGGTGATTGTCGGCGGCGTCCTGACGACGTTCGGCCTGGGGCAGGTTGGTGCCTTGATTCTGGTCGATTCCTTCGAACCCACCGGGCGAAAGCTGAGCGACAACGAAGCTCCGGAACTGCACAAGCTGATCGCAATGCTGCGACGAGACCTCGATTGTCCGCAGATTCATCAGGTGCTGCTGACGGAAGACTTCAACGCCGCGGTCGTGCAGACTCCACGGCTGGGGATTTTTGGATGGTCACGTTCATGGCTGATTCTGGGAGTGCCCCTGTTGCTGGCTGCGTCGCCTCAGGAAGTGGCATCCGTCCTGGCCCATGAGTTTGGGCACATTTCAAAGCGGCACGGTCGTCAGGGAAATCGTATCCATCAGATGCATCAGTCATGGGAAAAACTGTTTCTTAAATTGCAGCAGAATTCCGGCAGCGGTTTCATTCGCATGGCTGGAGCTTTCGTTTCGAAGTTTCTTGACTGGTACTGGCCGCGTTTTCACGCGCGGGCATTCGTGCTTTCTCGACAGAACGAATTTATGGCGGACCGCATTGCTGCGGAAGCGACGAGTTCCGACTTTGCAGCAGCAGCCCTGTGGCGCATTGACTGCACGGGCCAGATGCTGGAGACGGAATTCTGGAAAAATCTGTGGGCAGAAACGGAATCGTCTCCCGACCCGCCAGATAATTTGTGTGAACGTCTGGCAACGGCCTGTCGCGATGCGCCCCGGGCCGAGAACGCTGCGCGATGGTGTAACCATGCGTTACAAAGAGTCACCAATAACCAAGATACACATCCGTCCCTGTCCGAGCGTCTTAACGCGATCGGTATTTCAGCTCAGCAACTGCGGTCTGCCGGATTTCCCGCTGCCCCGGAAATCTCGGCCGCCGCAGGCTTGCTGACCGAGGACATGCAACGGATCGAAGCGGACATCAACGGACGCTGGAGAAATAGCGTGCTGTCGATCTGGAGAGACCGACATCGGCGCATTTCCGCGATCGCCGGACTCGCGAATACAGCAGAGCAGATTCCTTCATCGGCGTCGCAGGACCCGGCTGAGCTGTGGACGCAGACGCGAAGAATTCTTGACGTGCAGGGACTGGATGCGGCGGAACCGAGTCTGCGACGGATGCTGAAGCTCAGCCCCGATCATGTCGGCGCCACATTCGCTCTGGGACAGCTTCGCCTGAGCCAGGGCCATGAGGACGGCGAGGACTTACTGCTGCACGTGCTCAGTCTGCAGACAGCGGAATGGACTCAGCCCGCTGGTGACGTACTGGAACACCATTTTTCCCAAACGGGTCGGCCCGGTGAGTTGAAACGTGTTCGCCGGCAACTGGATGATTTTGAAAGAGCTCGGATCGCCGCGGACAAGGAACGAACCGATATTCGGCGCGGTGATGTCTTTGTAGTGCACGGGTTAACTGCCGCAGAGATGAAGCGAATGCAGTCAGCTCTGTTGAAACAGGAAGACTGTCTTGTCGCATGGCTGGTTCAGAAAGAGATGCGGCACTTTCCGGAAGAACGGCTGTTCGTGGTGTGTGTCGATTCGAACACGGGCGCCGGCAGCAGTTTGCGAGCCGATCGGAATGACCGGATGATCACGTCCTTACTTCTGAAGCTGGATCTTCCGGGCCGTCCGTTCATTGTAAATCCAACAGGCGAATTCAAAGCGGTTGCCACTCGCATGATGAAGAATGCAGACTGGAAGATATTTGATCGGTCCGAACAGGCGTCTCAGTCGGTGTTGCCTGACTGAGACGTAACTGATCCCGATTATTTGAGTCGTCAGGTCGCTGCGACGGGACGCATTGATTGCACGTCGTTGTCGGGCGGCCATTAAATTCACAGCAACAATGTCACTCGACTGGTTCCAGCAATTGCAGCGGGACATAGAACTTCACGTATCTGTGTCCGTCAGTATACGGTTGCCCCTGGGGATCCATGACAAGCACTGTAGCTCGCTTGGTGATGCGATTGACGACGCCCTCACGACTGTGGCCCTGCATGTCAAAACGTACTCTTGATCCGGCGCGAATCCCATATTCCCGGTCGGCCACGTCGGACGGAGTCAGCAGCTCGTGCTGATGATGTGTGTGCCCGAAGACTCGCCCGGCAATGTCCTGGAAACGGCACACCGAGCAGCTTGAACGAGACCAGATCAGCAGCTCGACAAGGTGCACCAATTCGTGCTCCATCACGCGCATCAGACCCTCCAGCCGAGTTACACACTCAAACCCCGTCACAGTCACTGTGCGTTCCGGCTCCTGAAATGACTGATACAGCAGTGTCGTGGCGACCGCGATTTCATAACGCGCTCGGCGACGCCTGCGCGGATCTGACCAGCGAGTCGTTTTGCCGCCTGCTCTGGTCATCCGCTTTGACAGACGAAACGAGAGCAACTTTGAACTGAGGCTTGCCTGCAGAAGACCACAGAAGTAATTCTCGTCATAGAGTTCATACAGCAGCTGAATGTCGCTGGCATGCAGGTTCTCAAAATTCGCCTTCCTCAAATATGGTGACGTCGCGAATATGTTGTCAGCGATAAGCTGATTCAGCCGTCGACGTTCGGCTGTCGTCGTCCGTCTGTTGCACACCAGCTGTTCCAGTTTTTTTAGCGACGAAGTCATTAAAGTGTTGCGGCCGATGCCTGAAAATACGTCAGTTCCCTGCGAAAAATGTGGATTCGTTCCGGATTTCGTTCTCTTCAGCCACCGGACCTGATCGCAATTCCTGTGCAACGCAGATTGCTTTTTATGCAAGAATTTTTTCGACGACGTCGCCATGTACGTCAGTCAGTCGGAACTGGCGGCCCTGGAAACGGTAGGTCAGTCGTTCATGATCGATCCCAAGCAGGTGCAGAATTGTTGCCTGCAGATCGTGCACATGCACGCCGTCGGTGGCTACGTTGATTCCCAGTTCATCGGACGCTCCGAACGTTATGCCAGGCTTGACGCCGGCACCTGCCATCCAGATCGTGAAAGCATACGGATGGTGGTCTCGTCCCCAGCGCGGTCGGTTGTTGATGTCCCCCTGCAGGAACGGAGTTCGGCCGAATTCACCGCCCCACACTACCAGCGTCTCATCCAGTAACCCTCGTTGTTCAAGGTCTCGGATAAGCGCCGCGGACGGCTGGTCCGTGTCTTTGCACTGAGTATACAATTCGGTGGTCAGACTGTTGTGCTGGTCCCACCCGGCGTGCATCAGCTGTACAAAGCGAGTGCCGCGTTCAACAAGCCGTCGAGCCAGCAGACAGTTGTGAGCGAACGTGCCGCGTTCGGTGACCGACGGGCCGTACATTTCGAGAGTTGATTTCGATTCGCCGGAAAGGTCCGTCAATTCCGGGACACTGGCCTGCATGCGGAATCCCATTTCGTACTGCGAAATACGCGTGGCGATTTCGGGATCAGCCTGCTGTTGCAGCTTCATGTGATTCAGTTTCGCCAGGTCGTCCAGCCAGCCTCGGCGCATTTGTCGAGTCATGCCATTTGGATTCGACAGGTACAGGACGGGGTCGCCTCCGCTGCGAAACTTAACTCCTTGATACTGCGAAGGCAGGAATCCACTGCCCCAGTAGAAATCGTAAAAGATCTGACCGCAGGTGGTGTTCTTGCTGATGGAGGTCATGACCACAAACGCGGGCAGATCTTCCGCTTCGCTGCCAAGTCCGTAGTTGAGCCATGCTCCCAGGGTCGGGCGACCGGGAATCTGCGAACCGCTGAGTAGAAATGATATCGCCGGTGCGTGGTTGACCGCGTCGGTGTGCATCCCCTTGAGGAAACAGATTTTATCGACGACCTGCGCGGTGTGTGGCATGAATTCACTGACGGTGGCCCCGCAGTGACCGTGCTGATGAAACGGTTCAACGGGGGCCAGCATCAGCTTGCCCGAGGCGTTTCCCGTCATAGTGCTGAATCGTTTGCCGTCGACAAACCCCGGGGGCACCGGCTGACCGTGCAGCTCGGACAGTTTAGGCTTGAAATCAAAAAGGTCGACGTGTGTTGGTGCCCCGTTTTGAAACAGGTAAATGATGTTCTTGACCTTCGGACTCAGGTGCGGCAGATCGGGCAGTCCGCCGATTGGGTTGGCAGATGTGGAGATTGCGGAGGACGAAGCCGTTGCAGTGATGGTGTCCTGACCCAGAAGGCTAGCCAGAGCTGCGGTGCCAATTCCCGTTCCAGCGGCACTGAGCAGCTGACGGCGAGTTGTCTGGAGTTGAGATTCCAGGACCGGGTTCATCGGTCAGCACCTTGCGACGACGGATTAATTGAAACTCACTGCGCGTCAAATATTCGCTCGCAGTTCCCAGTTCCCTTGCCTCGGACAATCACTGCCTTGCGATACAGTTCTTCGCCAGCGGGAGTTGGGTACACAGTGTCAACACAGGCCTGACACATATTCTCCTGTGGCAGTCCCACACAATCAGCCAGTGCGTCCACGGGCAGGTATTTTAAACTGTCCGCCCCAATCACATCGGCCATCTTCTGTTCTTCTTCTGCGGTGATCACCTTACCCGCCATGTGATTGGGTGCGAACAGTTCGGCGATCGTCGACATGTCGATGCCGTAATAGCATGGAGCAATGATGGGAGGGCAGGCGATGCGGACGTGGACTTCTTTGACTTTTCCGCGATCACGCAGCAGACGCAGCAGTTCCTTCAGGGTGGTCGCCCGCACGATGGAATCATCCACCAGCAGCACACGTTTGCCGTCCATGATTTCCGGCAGCGGTGTATATTTCATTCGCACCTTGTCAGCACGATTAGCTCCCTCAATAAACGTCCGACCGATGTAGCGATTGCGGATCAATCCTTCCAGCGACGGCACCTTCAGTTCATAGGCCATACTGTCCGCAGCGGCCTTGGCCGTGTCGGGGACGGGCACCACGATGGTGTCTTCATCAATCGGCACCGTTTCACGGCGAGCGAGTTCTTCACCAAGTCGTTTGCGAGACAGATAAACGCCTGCGTCATCAAAGTGGCTGCCTGCATTTGCGAAATAGATCCACTCAAAGAAGCAATGTGCTTTTCGCGGTGATTTTGCAAATTCGTCGACGCGTGCTCCGTTCCGATTGACAAATACTGCGTGTCCTGGCGGAACGTTTTTGACGCTTTCTTCGGGAAACCCAAGATGTGTCAGCGCCACACTTTCACTGGCCGCCGCAAACAAGGGGCCGTCGACTGCGTAGCACAACGGTCGAATTCCGCGGGGATCCCGGGAAATGAACATTTCGCCATTGGCGTCCAGGTAGACAATGTTCCATGCACCATCCAGTCGTCGACTCAGGGACGACAGCAGCTCCAGATGAGTGATCCCGGGTTTCTCGGACAGTTCCTGGGAAATCAGGTGATTCAGAATTTCCGTGTCTGTTTCACGCGTCAGGTGAAAGTCTGTCGTCTGCAGAATCTCTTCACGCAATTCCAGATAATTCGTCAATTGACCGTTAAAGGCGAAGCTGAACCATTTGGAACGCCCGATATGGTGCCGTTCGAACGGTTGAGCATAACTGCGGTCATTTTTTCCGCAGGTGGCGTAACGAACATGTCCGATCGCGGCATGGCCCGCATATTCCTTCATCAGTTCCAGGTATTGTTCCGGATGATCCATGCGGAACGCCTCAGCAACTCCGCCCACCTCTTTGTGAGTGTCGATCAGCTGCAGCCGGTCCGGATTGTACGTTGTGAATCCCGCTGCCAGCTGGCCGCGATTCTGCATGTCCAGCAGCATGCCCGGGATCAGACGTGATGTCTGGCCAGCGCTGCCTTCCGGCACCTGCGGACTGACTTCCGGAGAATCGAAATGATAAACGGCGGCGATGCCGCATTCGTGAAATAACTCATCCATACCAGGTGAATTATGTTGCCGCAGCGAATCAGCCGGTTGCGTGAGATCTGATCACCGTATTGGCAGAACAGGAGCTGATTCCTCGTCCAGCCTTTCAACGACGCGGTGAGTGACAGGTCACACAGTGACTTGGGTTTCGTGGAATCGCAAATGTACGGTCCCTGAGATCGGGCGGGGACTGCCGAATTCTCAGTGAACACTCCTGCACGGCGCGGATAATAGTGGCGCAGGTGTGCGACACAACCCTGGCCGACAACTTGGGACATAGATCCTCAATTATGCCGCAATCCGTCAGTGTTTTGCAGTTGCCGGCCGCTTTGAGGTCAAAGGGCCGAGATTTTTTGTTCGATGAAGCGAATATGATGCGGAATGTGCTCGGTGATTCGCTCCACAAGCGTTTCCAGCGTCATGGGGCCGTCGGTGGAGTGGACACCCGTTCGCTGAAACGTTTCGATGGGGCAACTCCGGAGAATACGCGAAATCTGGCGACGGGTCAGCGTGAGCAGCTGCAGTTCCTCTTCAACATCACGTTCGGACCAGAACAATGCGCCGCAGAACAAGTTCGGGTCAGCGTCGAAGAAGGTCGGGTTGTCTTCGGCAAGAACGCGTTTGATACGATCGGCGTAGACCGATTCTGAATCCGACAGGTGACCAATGACCTGTCGGATCGACCAGAAGCCCTCGCAGGGCACAGCGTTAAGGTCATCCGGCCGAACATCCACGATCGATTGCCGCAGTGTATCCGGCCCGGCTGCATAGTCTGCCAGCAGGCGTTCGAGGTCAGACATAAGAAGTCACTTTCTGCACAGAGAAAGTCAGAGGGCAGAGCGGTGTCACTGAATCTGACACGAATTGCAGAACGATGGTGGTCAAGCGGGTTCAGCTGGGCAAAGGGATGGCACACCGACGGAGGTGAGGACCCTGCCGGTGTGCCGATGCCCGCCCGATTTTATTGTATCGGAACGTCGTTATGGACGATTGTTCGGACTGTATTGTTTGAGTGCGGGCCCCACATATTTCGGAGGGACTCCCAGCAATTCGAGCCTCACGCAATGCTCTGAACTAACCTGCCCGGTGACGGACAGCAGCGAACGCACAGCCTGCTCAAAACGTTCGTCACATTCGTTTCCGACGGAGTACCATTCGCATCGACTGACATCGTTGAACAGCAGCAGCAATTGCTGGATGTCAATTCGGAAGCCAACGTGTTCGATCTGGCCGTCTTTGGGACCACCAATAATCTCTGTCGTTCCCAGGTACATTGACACCAGCCACCCGCGTTCATCTGCCTGGCAGTCAAACCCGACCCGCCCGACGTTTGCCAATGGCTCAAAGACATCCGCCACATTGCGGATGAAGTCCTTCAGCCAGGTGGGGCGATGGTCACGCTGTTCTCTGCGTGCCTTGTAATCCTCCATCTGCTGAAGGAGTTTTTCGATGGACATAGATCAACTGCCAACGGTTTGAGAAATGACTGGGATCAGTTCACGGCGAGGCTGGTTACAGAACGATTCCTTCTCCACTCCGTTGGTCGGCCATCGACCACAACTCCGTTGTCTTGCATTTCCTGGAACTCAGTACCGCAGGTATCGGGATTGGCGGCGCCGGGGTTAAGGACAATGCCCCATGACTCGGGCAGATGTGCCCATGAAGGTCCTGTCCTTCCAGCAGAGACGTTCGGCGACTGTTGATCCAACGATGCCGATTGCTCCGCCTCTGCTTCTTTCACGGACTGACCGCCCTCCTGAACCAATGCTGTTGCGGCTTTTGAGGAAAATGAGGCACCAGCGTTCCCACCATTTTCTGGCGCATTGCCGACTTGTTTTTCCCGGATTGATGGCGGTAAGAGGCCAGACGCGTTCGACAATCTGGTTCGCAGCTGTGCTTCTGTTCAGAAGTCCTTACGAGGACGCTTTACACGATGTACCACCAACTGAGCATCAGGCTGGGCACCATCGAACTGCGTTCCACCACGCGATATTCATTGGTCTGACGCAAGTCCCCCGGATTTATGGGTTTACACTCCTGTCCGGAATATGAGGGTTTGTGGACATAAGGCATCAAACGTTTCGGCGTGTGGCTTGCTGGAAGCCAATGTTGACCGAAGGCAGCACGTGCGATCTGCATCAGAAACCACGTTCTACCAGCGGCCATATGGCAACCCGCAACATGGCGTGTCGCAGAAAATCTGCGTCGCTGCGGCTCATATGCGAGTGCCCGAACAGACTCTCTAAACTCTCTCAAAAAGGTACAGAAAAATGTTGAACACGTTCTGGAAGGACGAAGAAGGAGTCATCCTCTCCGCTGAAATTGTGCTGCTGGGCACCATTCTGGTGCTTGGTATGATTGTTGGCCTTGTGGAACTTCAGGCTGCTGTTGTGGCGGAAATGAGTGACCTTGGTGACGCTATCGGAAACATGGACCAGTCTTTTCAGGTACCCGGATTTGTGTCGTACAAGCAGGGTAATAACTGTGGTGGTATTGGCGTATGCGGTACCTGTGGCATTAAGGCCACGACACATGGAGCGACTTACAGTGACCGACCTGATCTTTGCGACTGCAATTCCATTGTTGTTTGTGCTGCTGGCCACAGTCGTGGAGAAAAGGGGACGCTTAGAAACAGCGGTGCTGTCGGTGGCGTACCGGCCCATCACCCTGGCAAATTCCATCGGGCGCCCGTCAGTACAGAGAAGAGTGAGCATCACAAGCGCCAGCCAGTGCCAGCCGTTCCACGAAAGAAATAGATCGTGCCGACAGTCCGGCCCAATCTCTCAGAATTCCCTGACGACACCCATCACTGGGTGTCGTTTTTTTTGCTAAGCTACAGCGGTGGCAGAACCGAGCAGTATCTGTCTGAGAGCGGTTTACATTTTTTAATGGAAACTGTGCTGGCTGGTGGGAGTCATGAAACTGCAATCGGAAAGCGTTGTTCGCAGCTACAAGTCAGCTTGAAACGCCGTAGTATTGCGGAGTGGGAGTTCTGGTGAACAACAGGATTGATGGTCAGGGCGGCTGGGAGGTTGGCGCTCGAATTCTATGTCGGAACAACGTTCCACTGATCATGGGGATTCTGAATGTCACGCCTGACAGTTTTTCAGATGGCGGGTTGCACAACCAGGTTAACGCTGCCGTAGCCCATGGCCTTCAATTGGTTCGTGACGGGGCCGATGTGATCGACATAGGCGGAGAGTCGACGCGGCCTGGCGCCGTACAGGTTAATGTTACGGATGAACTGGCTCGCACGATTCCGGTTGTCAGGAAGCTGGCTGAACAGACCGACGTTCCGGTTTCCATAGACACGACGAAGGCGGAAGTGGCGCGTCAGGCGCTGACAGCAGGGGCCGTCATTGTCAATGATATCTCCGGGTTGACATTTGATTCTGATATGATGTCGGTGTGTGTTGAATTTGATGCGGCGGTTTGTGTGATGCACATCAAGGGTACTCCGCAGGATATGCAGCAGAATCCGGTCTACGACGATGTTGTTCAGGAAGTCACAGATTTCCTTCAGGAACGAATCGCAGCCTGTGAACAGGCCGGCATCGCCGCTGCCCGCATCTGCGTTGATCCTGGAATTGGCTTCGGTAAGACGGCCGAACACAATCTCAGCCTGATGCAGGCAACCGGACAGATTCGACAGAAACTGGGGCGCCCGATACTGGTGGGGCATTCACGAAAGCGATTTCTTTCCACGCTGCTTGGCCGGCCGGTAGAAGAACGTAACGCCGGCACGACGGGTGTTTCCATCGCACTGGCTCAGAACGGCGTGGACATGCTTCGGGTTCACGATGTCAGTGCCACGTTGGATGCTTTGACCGCGTGGGATGCTGTGCAGGGAAAGCAGTCAGCATGACAATTCAACTGCTCGTTTCCGTAAGGAATGCTCAGGAAGCTGTGGATGCAGCAGACAGCGGCGCTGACATTATCGACGTAAAAGAGCCCGAGTTCGGGTCGCTCGGTTTCGCTGGGGCCGCTGCGATCCGTGACGTTGTTGATGCGGTCGCCGGTCGTATTCCGGTGTCAGCTGCACTGGGGGAGTGCCTGGACTGGCCGACGGAGACCAAAGACCGTCGTGCCTTGCGCTTTGAAGGGATGGAGCATTCGCTGGCATTTGTAAAACTGGGCCTCGCAGGATTACTTCCTGCGGTCGCAGGTGGCGCTTGGGTTGATGAATGGAGAGGAATTCGCCGTGATTTCGACGCCTGCGTGCTCAGCCCGACGGTCGTTGGGTGTCACGGTGGGGCTCGACCAGAAATTGAGCCGGAGGCCGAAGGGCCGTGTGCCGTCGAAGGCAGTGCACGCGGCCCCGACTGGGTTGCAGTGGCGTACGCGGACCACGAAAGAGCAGGTGCACCACCCTGGCGGGATGTGTTGGAAGCTGCTGAAGCGAGCCGTTGTGCGTTTCTGCTGATTGACACTCACGGCAAAGATGGGTCCAGCACTCTTGACTGGCTGTCTGACTCCGAGTTGGTCAATGTCCGGCAGCACTGTCGACGAAACCGTCTATCGTTCGCCCTGGCCGGGCAGCTGAACCAGACCCATCTGCCGACCGTAAAACGAATTCAGCCCGATGTGTTCGCCGTTCGAGGGGCGGTCTGTGACGAGCTTAATCGATGCAGTACGGTCAGCGCCGGGAAAGTGCGAGCTCTGAAGACGGCTCTGCAATAGGGCAGTGTTCGAAAACATGTAGCACGTTTGGGCTCGTGGGAAGCCTACATGGCAGGTGGGAAAGCGTCGTTCGCGGCCACAAGTCAGCCTAGAACGCTGTAGGGCAGAGTGAACAAACCCACTCGTCCGGGCAAGCAGGTGCCGGGATCGCCCGGGCCCTGCACTGAATTTCGGGCCGAACACAACTGTCCTTGTTTCTGATGCAACTGGAAACGCAGCAAACTGGCCGCACCGGTGACATACTTTGGTGCCGAGCATCACTGATTTTCAGCCGATGTTAATTGCTGTGATGCTGGATATCGTGCGGGCTGGCGGACGAATCTGACGTTTCGGAGTCGTCAGATTCCGGCCTTATGAGGTCCACCGAGGTGATACGTTGCAGGCTTGTTCCGGCAGGTGTGCTGAGAGCAAGGTGGTCCTCCGCTCGTGGTGGTGGGGCAACGATCGGCAGCTGGATAACAAAGACGCTGCCCTTGCCGAACTCACTTTCCAGAAAGACATCGCCGCCAAGCAGTCGCGATAATTCCCGGACAATCGACAGGCCCAGGCCGGTTCCGCCGAACTCGCGTTTGACATGATCTCGCTCACCAGGAATCGTGGTGCCCTGACGAAACTTCTCGAATATCTGATCCTGCTCCTGCATCGGAATTCCGATGCCCGTATCTTCGACACTAATCTCAAATGTGGTCGCATCCTTTAACTGTGACGTCACACGTACGCGCCCACCTTCGGGAGTGAACTTGACGGCGTTCGAGAGCAGGTTCGTCAGGATTTGCCTCAGTTTTCCGGCGTCCTGGTGAATTTCCGGCAGCGGAGGGTCCGAATGCAGAACACGCAGATCGATGTTCTTCTGGTCTGCCAGCGGCATTATCTGGTTCGCCTGGTTGTCGATCAGTTCACGTACATTAACCGGGCCAGGCGTGAGTTTCATCTGGCCACTTTCGATCTTTGCCAGGTCCAGCAGGTCGTTGATCTGCACCATCAGGTTGCGCCCTGAGGTGCGAATATTGTCCACGTAACGTATCTGTCGGTCATCCAGATTCGCGGCATGGGCTAATACGTCACTGAAGCCCAGAATGCTGTTCAGCGGCGTACGCAACTCGTGACTCATCGTTGCCAGAAATTCATCCTTCAACGCATTGCTGCTGAATAATTCCATATTCGCCTGTGCAAGTTGATCGACTTTGGCACCAAAGCTGTCATTCACTCCGCGAAGTTCTTCATTGACCGTCGTCATGTGACGGAGCATACGATTGAATGCATGGCTGAGTTCTTCAAATTCGTCCCCCGTATTGATCACGGCGCGAAGATTCAGGTTGCCGCGGGCGATTTCGTCGCTGACGTCTTTCAGGTGAAGCACAGGCTTTACAATGATGTAACGAACAATCAGGTAGGCCACCAGCATGGCCACGAAGGTTGTCACAATCGCCGATGCCACCAGAATGATTCGATTGTGATTGAGTTGGTCGACAACGCCTGCCATGGGCAGGGTGACAGTGGCCATAGCGACCAATTCGTCGGGTTGGTATGCGGATGCGTCTTGTCCGTTATGACACTTCAGACACGTATCGGTGGCTGTGATCGCCTCGTAGTACTTCAAAAACCGTTCGCCCTCGGGAGTGTCATCCATGCGCCAGTCCTGAGTATCGCCGTTCTTGAATTTCACCCATGCATCAATAGCTTCGCCGTCTCTTGTTGCGTCGCTGTTAATCAAACTCCATTTGACACCCAGGCCAAATTCATTGACGGATGCAAGATGGTCGCGGAATGTGTTGAAGTCAGTGTCGGAATAACCGGTCGACTTCGGAAACTCGGTGACTTGTGTCGCCGACTCATCAGGCGGCGGGGCTGGAGCAGTTGGCGAACCTTCCACGATCTCAGCAGTTTTAACGTCTTCGACGCCTGCTGGTTCGTTTCCGGTCGTCCCGACCGGTTTACGATCCTGCTCTGCGTAACGCTGGTAGTGTCGTCGCAGAAGAATCTGCGGAACCAGGGTCTGTGCCTTGACGACCTGCTGGGCCTCCACGAGAGCGGTTGTACGACCGGCGTAGATCCAGAAACTGGTGGTGATCAGGATCATCAGTGCCGCACCAAACAGCAGCCGGCACTTCCGTTCCAGACTCGTTTCGCCGAGCAGCTTTTTGAGTCCGCGGTAGTTGATCACGGCCTGACTTTCGTGGACAGTGCTTCGAAACGGAATCGATTGAGGAGTCGGCGTAAAAGATCAGCGTTATGTTCTCGCCTGTTCATAACTGAAGCGTAAGCAAGATCGCGACTTACGGCAAACACACCGGCACGCGCCGTGAGCTTGAATTTCTGGCTGTTCATGCGAAAGTGGTAGTGACCGACTGGAGTCTAACGTCGAATTGTGGTCACGAAAACAACACTCACGCCAATCTATCGGATCACAGAACGGGTTCGGATGAATCAACGCAAAATCGTGCTGGCCATGACTGGAGCCAGCGGATCGGCCTACGCCATAAGGCTGGCCCAGGTACTTTTAAGTGTCGGACACCATATCCATCTGGTTGTGAGCAACGCCGCTCGGCAGGTTGCCGCTCAGGAACTGGAGTTGGATTTGCCAGCTGCGGATGCTTCCGTTGATGAGTGGATCGACTTCGCCGGGACTGCACTACAGACGGGGACGTTGGCTGGGTGGGGCTTTCGTGAGTGGTCCACTGACGTAAACGGAACCTGTTCTGTTCACGACATGGGTGACTATTCTGCCGGGATCGCCAGTGGCTCTTTTCTGACAGGCGGCATGGTCGTCTGCCCGTGTTCCATGGGAACATTGTCAGCAATTGCGTGTGGTTCGTCGACCAATTTGATTCAGCGATCAGCCGACGTCCATTTGAAGGAACGAAGACCGCTGGTCCTGGTGCCTCGAGAGACTCCCCTCAGTCTGGTTGCTTTGGAAAATATGACGCGTTTGACCCGCGCCGGCGCCACAATTCTGCCGGCGATGCCTGGGTTCTATCAGCGCCCCGACTGTGTTGCCGACATCGTTGATTTTGTCGTTGCACGAATCTGTGACCATCTTCAGGTGAAGCACTCCTTAACCCGTCGCTGGGGCGAAACCACCTGATATTCCTTGAGTACCAGCAGTTGATTTAGTGCGGGAGTGCTGGCAATGATCCGCGTTTAAGGATATGACTCGGTCTAGAGCAGACTCTCAGAACGGGCATGATGGAATCTCGGTGTGTTCCGAGCATATCCAGCACTTTGCCAGGAACACAGTTATTCATGACAGTAGTTGATCGTCACTCGACTGGCATTCCACGACTTGACGAAGCACTCGGTGGGGGACTGATTCCGGGGGCACTGGCAGTCGTGATGGGTGCGACAGGCATCGGCAAGACTCAGCTGGGGGTCAGTTATGCTCACACCGGTGTCCGGCAGGAAGGGCAGTCCGGAGTCATATTCGATTTAACGACGCGCGGTGACTCCCAGGGGCAGACGGACTACGCAGATCGAATTTTCGAATGGAAGCTGCGAACGCGACAGCTCGTGGATCGTATTGATCCGGCGATTGTGTGGGACGCCGACGAAATTCGTTCCGACTACCTGCATGTGTTTCATCGTGGCGGACGTCGAGTCACGATCGGTGACATGCAGCCTGAAGAATGGCAGGAATTCAAGGCGGACCTGATGCGCCGGCTCGACCAGACCATCGCTTTTTTTTATGGAAATTTTGTCCATGGTGTGAGACGAGCTGTGATCGATGGGGTCGAACCGACCGAAAAAGATTCAGACTCGTTTCAATTTCATCTGTTTGACTACATTTACCATCAGATTCTGCGGAAAGAACATGACTGGCTGGCTCGGGACCTGTTTCGAGTACACTATCGATCGCAGGAGGAAATCGTGAAACGCCATGAATATAATCATGGTCATATCAGTGGACTGCTGCTGTACACATGTCACGAAGTCATGCTGGACGATTTGATCAGCCGCCCCATTCAGTCAGGCGATGTCCTGTCGAATGCAAATACGATCATCATGATGGGCAAGACCCGAGACGGAAATAAGATCGGCCGCGCTTTGTACGTGGCGAAGCACCGCGGCAGCGCGTGTGAAGAATCCATTCTGCCGTATCACATTACAGAACAGGGAATTGTGTTCGATTAAAGCGAATACTCGTTCCGGAAATCCAAACTTTGAATAACATTATCGATAACTCATCTCTGCACAACAGCCGATTCATGAAGGCCGTGCGCCGCGAACCGGTCGATACGACTCCCGTCTGGATCATGCGACAGGCAGGCCGTTATCTTCCGGAGTACATGGCTGTTCGTAATAAAGTGACATTCATCGAGCTGTGCAAGACTCCTGAACTGGCCTGCGAAGTCACGGTTACCGCACGCAACATTCTGGGGACAGATGCCGCCATTCTGTTTGCCGATCTGTTGCCGATTCTGGAACCAATGGGGATTGACCTGGAATACGTCAAAGGTGAAGGTCCTGTGATTCATAATCCACTACAGGAACCGGGAGCCGTAGACCGGCTGACGGCGCTGGAATCGGTGGATGTTCTGGACTACGTATTTCAGGCCGTGCGACTGATCCGCAGCGAACTGCCAGCAGACATTCCTTTGCTTGGTTTTGCAGGAGCACCTTTTACATTAGCGTCGTACTGCATCGAAGGCGGAGGCTCGAAAAACTATGTTCACACCAAGAAACTGATGTATAACGACATCGGTGCCTGGAATGCCCTGATGTCCAAACTGGTGGACTCTGTCAGTATTTATCTGGAGGCACAGATCGATGCGGGATGCCAGGCCGTGCAGGTGTTCGACAGCTGGGCGGGGTGCCTGTCGCCTGCAGATTATCAGCAATACGTGTTGCCCCACACAAAACGACTGATTGAATCTGTTCAGGATCATGCCCCCGTGATCAATTTTCTGACGGGTAACCCGGCATTGCTGCCATTGCAGCGTCAGGCCGGAGGGACGGTCATGGGCGTTGACTGGCGCATTCAGCTGAACGATGCATGGGATATCTTCGGGCCGGAGTTCGCCGTTCAGGGTAATCTGGATCCGGTGTCGATTTACGCGGAACTGCCGGTATTGAAGGAGCGCATCAGGAGTGTCCTGGATTCCGTGAAAGGCAGAAACGGACACATTTTCAATTTGGGTCACGGCGTCATGCCCGATATGAGTCCTGAGCATGTGCAGGCTGTCGTGGATTACGTGCATGAATTGGGAGCGTCGTCCTGATGACCACCGGACGTCCGGAGACGATGTTGCAGCAATCCCCCGGAATTGGCAGACGAGTTGCCGTCATCGGTGGCGGTATTACCGGATTGTCCGCGGCTCAGCGCCTGGTCAGCTCGGATCCGTCGGTGACCGTTGTTCTCTTCGAAGCGACCGGGCGGTTCGGTGGAATCATTCGGACGGAAAAATCTGATGGTTTCCTGATGGAACTGGGGCCGGATTCGTTTATCACGAACAAACCTGGCGGCATTCAACTCTGCGACGACATTGGCTTTAGTGACGAGCTGATCCCCACGGACGCGGAATTTCGTCGGTCACTTGTGCTGCGGAACGGCAGGCCGCAACTGGTTCCGGAAGGCTTCATGCTGATGGCTCCGGCAAAGCCCTGGAAAATTGTCACCACCCCGGTGCTTTCTGTGGCTGGCAAGATCCGGTTACTGCGGGAGGCTTTTGTGCGGCCAAAGGGTAACCCTGACGATGATGAATCACTCGCTGATTTTGTGCGACGTCGCTTCGGTCATCAGGCACTCGATCGACTGGTGCAGCCACTGGTCGGCGGAATCTACACATCGGATCCTGAGAAATTAAGTCTGAAGGCTACTCTGCCACGCTTCATTGAGATGGAACAGGATTACGGCAGCGTGATTCGAGCCACACTGACGGAACAGCGCCAGAAAAAGGGGCAACCGGAGGCCGACTCCGGTAGCGGGGCTCGATACGGTCTGTTCGCAACACCCCGCAATGGCCTTGAAAGCATGGTCGACCGCGTTGTTGAGAGGTTGCAGCAATCCGACCGCGTGACTTTGCGTTCAAACACGTCGGTTTCCAGCTTATCGCGGAATCCTATACGCCACGGAGCAGGCGATCCGTCCTGGAAGGTCGCGCTACCGGACGTTCCCGACGAAGCCTTTGACGCTGTCGTTCTGACGCTGCCAACGCACAGGGCAGCTGATCTGTTGTATGACGAGAGTTTCGCGGGGCTTGCCCATGCGTTGCGTGGGATTAAGTATGCGTCCAGTGCTGTAGTGGTCACCACTCACCGACTCAGCGACTTTGGCCATCCACTGGATGCGTTCGGATTGGTTGTTCCGGCGATTGAAAGCCGCAAAGTCCTGGCCGTGTCGTTTACCAGTCGAAAATTCCCCGGCCGTGCACCAGATGGTCATGTGCTCCTGAGAACATTTGTGGGTGGGGCCATGCAGCCGGAATTACTGGATCACTCTGATGCAGAGATCACGGAATTTGTGCACCAGGAGTTGTCGGCAATGCTTGGCATGGCCGACATTCCGGCCTTCAGTCAGGTCGTCCGATATCAGCGCGCCATGCCCCAGTATCACGTCGGCCATTTGGCACGTGTAGCCGAAATTGAACGGCTGACTGCGCCGCACACGGGACTTCATCTTGCCGGCAGCGCCTACCTTGGAGTCGGTCTGCCGGATAGCATTGCCAGTGGACGGGCAGCCGCTGATCGTATTCTGCAGAACGCCTGATATCGCTGCGAGCTCAGAGCATGCCGGCCATATTAGTCGGTCAGCGTGATCGTGACCCGTTCCAGTTCACCGGTGAATGGGAACGGACTGCCTTCGTACGCGCGATCGACCTGGGCTCCATAGTCAAATCCGACATCAAAGTTCTCGGCCAGGGAATACGTACTGATGTGCATCCGCGGGATTTCGGTTTCGTTGACTTTTGTACCGTTCACGTACAGTTCGCCGGTTCCCCCGAATGGTTTGGTCAGCTTGAAGTGGAACTTCAGGTCCGTACTGCCCTTTGGCAGACTGTCAGAACTCAGGTGGTAGTGCACGCCGTCAAGAAAGTTGTAATCGAAGTGCAACTTGTGATCCTTGATGTACATGGCGTAACCACCCATCATACCACCACACGATACGATGACTCCTTCTTCATCGCGTTTCAGATTGACAGTCGTTTCAATTCTGTGCGATCGATTCTTTACCGGTGCGGAGGCTTTTTCGGCGATGCGAACGGCTCCTTGTGCGAAGTACACGAACTCCTTTTCGTCGCCAAACAGGGTGTCGTTGATCGCGGCCATTCGCTTCACCATGTCGTCGTACAGCGGGTAGACGTTGTTCTTGACGGCTTCCTTGTCCCACAGTTCCTTCAGCTCTTCCAGCTTCTCCGGATATTCTGCAGCAAGGTCCGTATTTTCTGAAAAGTCTTCAGCAACGTTGTACAGTTACCCCACGTCGTCTTCGAACGGAGTGGTGGAGTTCACGATCCACGGCATGCGTTTTTCATGCAGCGTTACGGCCTTCCAGCCATCGGCCCAGATTGCTCGCTTGCCGAACATTTTGTAGTACAGCACCTTCTTGGCGTTTGGTGCATCTGCGTTGTCGAACGAATAGTTCATGGGAAGACCGGTAAACGGCTGCTGTTTGATGCCATGATATTCATCAGGCCGCTCGATTCCCGCTGCTTCCATAATGGCGGGAGCAATGTCTGAGATGTGGTGATACTGAGTGCCGACTTTGCCTTTGGCTTTGATCCCCTTTGGCCAGTGAACGACCAATGCGTCCGCCTGACCTCCTCGGTGTGAACTCTGCTTGAAATATTGAAACGGAGTGTTTCCTGCCATCGACCAGCCGGCATGGTAATGCGGATACGTATCCGTCTGCCCCCAGTTGTCCAGATGTCGCATGTTGGCATCGAACGGAGTCTGAATTCTGTTAAGGACGTACGTTTCGTTAAAGGTCCCGGCCCGGCCACCCTCGCCGCTGGCTCCGTTATCTGACGTGACAAAGATCAGCGTGTTGTCGAGTTCACCGATGCGTTCCAGCGTATCAATCACCCGGCCAATCTGAGCGTCACAGTATTCCAGCTGTGCCGCAAAGATCTCCATTTGCCGTCGATAAAGTTTCTTGTGATCGGTGCCGAGGTAATCCCACGCGGGAATTTCCTTGATTCGGGCACTCAGCTTCGTGTTGGCTGGAACGATGCCCAGCTTCTTCTGTTTGTCAAGGATCTGTTCACGAACCTTGTCCCAACCCTGATCAAATTTGTCATTGTATTTGTCGAGGTAGCTGTCGGGGGCATGGTGTGGCGAATGCATGGATCCGGAGGCCCACAGCATCATAAACGGCAGATCTTTGTCCAGAGACTGATGACCGGTGATCCACTGATTTGCGCGGTCGGCCAGATCGCTGTCCAGGTGTTCGGTCCGGCGATATGGCTCCGGGTGATGATCGTGCCACAGAACGGGCACGAGCTGGTGCACGTCGGCCGCCATGAAACAATACGAATGAGCAAAGCCCTCGTGACTGGGCCAGCGATGAAACGGTCCGATCTGCGAGACTTCGTACAGTGGTGTGTGGTCCCTCTTTCCAATCGCGTAGTTGACATAACCCTCGGCTTCCAGATAGTTCGTAACGGATTTGGCGGTGGGAGGGACGATGGCGTTATAGCCTGGAAATTGGCGTTATAGCCTGGAAATCCCATTGCCGTCAGAGCATGACTTCCCAGGCCAATCGTAGGCGGATTCCTGCCCGCCATCAGCGTCCCGCGTGATGGCGAACACAGAGACGTCGTATGGAAGTTGTTGTAACGCAGGCCACCTGCCGCAAGTCGATCGATATTTGGAGTATTAATCAGGCCCCCAAAGGAACCGATCTGGGCCAGGCATGTGTCGCCAAGCAAGAAGATAATGACGTTCGGAGCACCTTCGGGAGGACGCGTTTTAGGCGCCACCATTCCCCAGAGTCTTCGTACTTCTTTCCAATTTTGACCTTGAATTCGACATCTGTTTCTTCCGCACACAGGCAGGAATCAGGAATCACAAGACGGCTAACATCAGCAACGAACTTACTCTTGGTTCCGGACGCATCGGAGGCTCCAATTGTGAAAAGGGAATCGCAGACGTAGGGCCCCGAATGGGGTTTCCTGACAGGTATCTACAGATTCCCGGACGCACGCGAACCATTGCTACTGGTATTCAGTGATCGTTCAGGATTCGCCGCAATTTGTGGGCGGAACTTCTGAGTATCTTTCCGCGTGCCTGGCGCCCGAGGCGATTCGATTATCGAAGGGATTCCGGAGGACGAGAACAATAATGGAACAAAACGAAATCCCGGAACTCGGCAACTTCCGGTGCTTCCTTCGACGAGTTCCCGTCACCATCATCAAATTCTGAAATCGCTTCGGGTGACCATGTCCAATCGGTCTCAGACTCATCCTGTCCGGTTTCGTCGGTTGTTTTGCAACAGCTTCGACTATTGCTGCGGCATTCTCGCAGCACGTACGACTCGCCCCAGCGAGTCAACGAAGATCAGGTCAGTGGCCGAGATGGAACGAATGGAGAATGTAAACAGCCGATTGACGCGAGCGATCTCAACAGATCTGTTTACGTGAGCGGTCAGCTGACCGTTTTTGATGCTCCAGGTTCCGGCTGAGATCGGAGTCTGGACAAACGATCTGTGGAACAACCTGAGTTCCTGATATTCCCGAACAGTGCTGACCGTTCCATTTGCTTTAAAGGTGACGAATAACGAACCCGCGTTGTCATTCAGTCTCCATGTTCCCGCAAGCATCCTGGTCAGGTCGGCATCTGTCAGGCCTTTCAGTGCCTGAGCCGGTTGAGGCTTTTGTGGCTCGGCCGCGGCTGGCGGTTTTGTGGCGGAATCTTTTTCGGCAGATCGCTTCAGTACCATCATCATTCTTTTTGAGCCGGCTTCAGCTGAGAAATCGCCCGGCCGCGCTGCTTCATTCGGATCAGTCAGACAGATGATCAGCTTGTCGTCATCAAACTGATAGATTCCCCAGCTGTCCTTACCCTGCGACGCGCTGACCTCGATGCGTTTCGGATACTTGGCAGGCTCAATCCGAAACACTTTCGCACCCTGTTTTCCGCTGGTGGGGGACCTGAATATGATCGCATTTTCGATGATCTGCGCACGTCCTCCGGACGGCAGTAGTTCTCGAATTCTTTCATTCGCAATCACCTTTCCATCTTCAACAAGGTCCGTCACCTCCCAGTGCCCCTGAAATTTGCTGAGCTCCGGATCCTCGTCTTCGCCCCGGCAGGGGATACACGCCGTCAGAACTGCCGCCAGGCATAAAAGCGTGTTCACGTGACGTCCAGGAATACTTCGAAAATCGTTCATACTGGGGCTCCCCTCCGTGTTCGTTGCAGTGAGACGTCGCGCTGCGACGTTCACGAAAAGCTTTATAACCCCAAATGTATCAGATTGATCGAGGGTTGGCTGGCGTAACGTGTTCCATTTCCTGTCCTGCGAGCATTGCTGCGAAACGTTGCCGATTGCAGCACCTTGATCGCTATGGTCACGTGACTGTCGGGCAACAAACGCTTACCGGGCCGAGTTGTTGTGATTGTTGTTCAGGTGGCTTAGTATGGAAGGATGTTCGCTTCGTGTACTCGCGTGTCGCCGTGATTGGTGGATACCGTCCGATGTCGCTGAATAATCTGTTCTGTGAATCACCCGCTACTTCAAAACAGCCACGGCACACGACCTGAGGTGGTTCAGGACGACGTCTTCGCAGAAGGCATCGCTTCCATGGACTACGCAGAAGAAGCGCGCACTCTGCTCATCGGAACGACGACTGGACACGTGGTGTTGCTGAATCAGTCCGGCGAACAACTTAAGCGTGAACGCGGGTTCGACGACCTGCGGTCCCTCGTCTGGTCAGATACTGGTAATTTCGGAGCTGCAGCACTCGCCAGCGGCCGGCTGGTGTGTTTCGATGAAAACCTCAAGAAACGCTGGGATGTCGAATTGACGGGTGAGATTGGTGGACTTGCGATCACTCCCTTTGGCAGTCACATCGCCGTGAGTTCAGAATCGTCGCAGACGCACGTCGTTTCCATCGACAAGAAGGAAATCGCAAAATTTGAAACACCGCGACCGCTGGATTTTCTTCATTTTCTGCACGAAAAACCGCTGCTGATTGGAGCCGCTGAATTCGGCCATTTGTGTTGTCACCAATTGGATGGTGCTGAGGAATGGAACGAACGAATCATGAACAACGTGGGTAACGTTGCCGTGTCCGGTTGTGGAAAACGGATTCTGCTGGCCGCCTTCAATCACGGAATTCAGGTCTTAAACGGATCGGGAAAGCAAAAAGGGTCCTTCATGGTGGATGGGATCCCGAATTCCGTCGCTGCCGCAAGTACCCGAAAGCGACTGGCGGCAACCACGCTTGAAAATCGCATTTACTGGCTGAATTTCGAGGGTGAACTTATCTGGGCCTGTGATTTGTCTCGTGACCCAGCAAAATACATGAGTGTGGACCCGTTGGGGGAACGGTTGTTTGTGGCCACACAATCGGGACGATTGCTGCAACTCTATTGGTAGTGCCGTGACGGACAACTGGTGCTGCTGCTGCCATTCCCAATTGACACGTGCAAATTGCCTGTTCGAATCCAGCCGCAGGAAAGAAGCAACTTCCGCATGGTGGAGAAGCCCGAACATTGATTCCGCCTCAGGGCCTTGTAGAATTGACCAGCATTGGCGGCCGTGTCCGTATTCGCGAATCTGCCAATCCTGGAAAAACTTCGCATTTCGATGTGATATAATCCGCCTTCCAGCGCGTTAGTCTGGTACCTCACAAAAGTACTCTGGAGTTCCAGTAATGTTTGCCCTGTTCTTATCCACCGTGTCCGTGAATACTCTTGCCTTCGGCTTCGGTGGCCCGATGGAACTCACCGTTATTGCCGTCATCGTGCTGGTGCTGTTTGGCAATCGTCTGCCAGGTGCTGCCAAGTCACTGGGGCAGAGTTTTTCGGCTTTCAAAAAGGGAATCAAAGAGGGGCAGGAGGACGACGAGGAAATTGATAATCTGGATTCGAAGGACTGACAGTTCCCGGTAATCAATGAGGAGATACCAAACCACAAACGCGCGGGATCTCCGAGACAGAGAACGGAGTTCTGGTTGTCGTCACACGTGTCTCCAAAGTTCACTTCGCACGACTTAGAGTGTTGCCATGTTTCTGCCCGAATCATTTGCCCGCCTCATCAACGATCTTCCTGCCCTGGCCTTTTACAGTCCGGGGCCGCAGGAAATGATGGTTGTGGGTGTCATTGCGCTGTTGCTGTTTGGAAAACGGCTGCCTGAAGTTGCTAAGAATCTGGGTAAGGGACTTTCTGAGTTCAAAAAGGGTATGCAGGGCTTTCAGGACGAAGTTCGCAGGGAATCGGACGTCACAAATCAGTCGATTGACTATACGCCACCGACGAAGTCAAGTTCTGCCGACCGTCCCGTGGCCGACTCAGATCCCAGCTCAGAAGACGATGACGAATTCTCTGCGCCACGTTTTGAAATCGAGGACTGACTGGGCGACGTAGACCGTTGCAGCAGCAATACTGGTGTATAGCACGTCCGTGGAACGAGGTAAGTTCATCGCCGGCTCCGACGCGTGTTGGATGGGTGCCAGTGGGCCGTTTCGCTGCATTCCACGAAATGCGATGGCGGGTTTCTGCGGCGGTGGTGCTCTCACCCTTGTCGTGCGGTTTTGTTATGCTTACGACAATTGGTCGAAGTCACCGTTCCCCAGTCCATGCGAACACGCGTCGCGCTGAGCCTGCCCATGTTCGAATGGAATCCGTCAACAATCTTCGTTGCGTCGGCCGTAGGAGGTGCCGTTGGTTTCCTGTCCGGACTGTTTGGGGTCGGCGGCGGGTTTCTGCTGGTACCGATACTTAACGCCGTGCTCGGCATCCCCATGCCGATCGCTGTGGGTTCGACGGCTTGCTACACACTGGGCCCGGCGACGACCGCCATGCTGGTGCGGAAGCCTCGATCGGGTTTCCTTGAACTGCCTTTGATTCTGAGCGGTGGGTTGTTTGTCGGTGTCTGGACAGGGACACGTGTGCTCAGCTGGTTGCAGGATGCGACGACGATGACGGTGATGGGCCGAGCCCTCCCTGCTGTCGATCTGATTGTGCTGCTTAGCTATGCCGTATTGATGATCGGCATTGCTGCGATGTCCCTGTTTGATGTATTCAGCACTCAACCGGCGACCGGAGTCCGACGACGCGGGGTGCTGACATCGCTGGCGTTACCGCCGCTGGCGGACATTCCTGGTCTGCGGCCGGGCGTGTATTCCATACCATTGCTGGCGTGGACGGGGCTTATCGTCGGATTCCTGTCGGGTTTTCTGGGAATGAGCGGCGGTCTGGTCCTGGTGCCGGCGGCGATCTACCTGCTGGGTCTACGAGTTCACGATGCCACGACGGTCACGATTGTGATTGTGTGGCTGGTGTCGATTCAATCGACATTCATGCACACGCTGCACAACAATGTTTCGCTCCGACTGGTGGCCGCACTGCTGCTGTGCGGGACGATTGGTGCCAATTTTGGAAGCCAGCTCGGAATGCGATGGCATGGTTCACGGCTGAAACTGGGATTCGGCCTGCTGGTACTTGCAGCTGCTGCAATTGTCATGGTCAGGCTTTGTGCACTTTGGGTTCGGGCCAGCTGAGTTGTCTGCATCAGCACACGGCCGTATGAATGCTGGAGTCTGCACCATTAGATGAATACACTGTAGCCCCGCCTGCGCCACACTCCTTCGCTGAACCATCTGCCGTCGCGACATTATGTACGAGCCCCTTAGATTTCCGGCACTTGTCACCGCAATCTCTATCGTGGTGGTGTGCGGCTGCTTGCCGGTTTGCGCCGAAGCACCTCTGTCATTTCGTAACGATGTGATGGCCGTACTTTCGAAGTCAGGCTGCAATCAGGGGACGTGTCACGGTAACGCTCACGGGAAGGGCGGATTGAAGCTGTCTCTGCGCGGACAGGATCCGGACGCAGACTACCTTACGCTGACGCGGCAATCCGCAGGGCGTCGTGTGGCGTCGTTGATTCCGGCAGCCAGCCTGCTTTTGCAGAAGGCGGCGATGGAGATTCCTCATGAAGGCGGTCGTCGCTTTTCAACGGACTCAGAAGAATATCAGATCCTGCGCGACTGGATCGGCGCGGGGCTGCCAAAAGACGATGATTCGGCCCCGTCGCTGATTGGGTTAAAGGTGACGCCTGCGCACAAAACTGTTCATGCACCGGATGCTTCTGTCTCACTGAACGCCATTGCTGCGTATTCGGACGGCTCAACAACTGATGTCACGAATCTGACGGTGTTCGATTCGTCAGCTACCTTTGTAAGTGTGACAGCCGATGGAGTCGCCACAGCTGAGCAGTCGGGCACAACCACGGTTGTCGGACGATATCTGAATCAGCAGGTTGCCATACGACTTGAGTTTGTCTCTGAACGTCCGGGGTTTGAATTCCGTTCTCCAGCCCCCGTCAACTTCATCGACGATGCCGTCTTCGAACAGCTGGCACGACTGAAGGCCAATCCTGCACCTGTGTGCGACGACATAACTTTTCTGCGCCGCGTACATCTCGACCTGACCGGACTGCTGCCGACGACCGAACAGGCACAGGCATTTGCGGTCTCTGAAGTTCCGAAGAAACGTTCGGCATTGATCGACGAACTACTGGCATCCGAGGACTTTAACGACTTCCAGACGTTGCGCTGGGCCGACCTGCTGCGTGTTGAGCAAAAGACGCTTGATCAGACAGGTGTCGACGTCTTCCACGACTGGATTCGCAGCAGCTTTGTTCAGAACAAGCCGATAAATCAGTTCGCGTCAGAACTGCTGGCAGCTCGTGGCAGCACGTACAAGGTTCCACCGGCGAACTTTTATCGGGCGCTGCGGAAACCGGAAGAACGAGGGGAGGCGGCAGCACAGGTCTTCCTGGGTGTTCGCCTGCAGTGCGCCAAGTGCCACAACCATCCATTTGATCACTGGACTCAGGACGACTACTACGGTTGGTCTGGCTTCTTTGCCCGCATCGAGTACGAGATTGTCGAAAACAAACGTCGGGACAAGAACGACAAACATGAGTTCGCTGGTGAGCAGATTGTAAAAATCGCCGACAAGGGCGAGATCGCTAATCCGAACACGGGCCAATCGCCCGGGCTGCGTTTCCTCGACTCGGGCCCAAACAGCGTTGCGGACGCTCCCGGTTCCGGCGGCGATGCACGGCCCGATCGGCTGCAGCGTCTGGCTGCATGGGTGAGCGACGCAGGCAACGAGCGATTTGCGGCGACTCAGGCCAACCGCATCTGGGGGCAGCTTATGGGGCGGGGAGTCGTGGAGCCCGTCGACGATTTTCGGTCGACGAATCCTCCGTCCAATCCCGAATTGTTCGACGCTCTGCGCAAAGAACTTGTGACTCATAACTTTGATGTGCGACACCTTATGAAAGTCATCCTGAATTCAGCGACGTATCAACTCTCATCCTTTCCCGACGGAGCGGGCGATGAGCCGGAGGGTTGCTTTGCTCAGGTCCTGCCTCGCCGGCTGACCGCTGAGCAGACTCTGGACGCAATCGGTCAGGTGCTGGACGTGCCAGTCCCGTTCGGTGGTCACGACAAGGGAACGCGTGCCGTACAACTGAAGGGCGTCCGCAACGGCGGGCACCGTTACAGTCCGCCTGAGATGGGGGATCGGTTTCTGGCACTGTTCGGCAAGCCGAATCGCCTGCAGACCTGCGAATGTGAACGCACAAATGAGACGACGCTTGCGCAAACCTTTGAAATGGTCAGCGGAGAAATTGTCACAACACTGCTGGCACAATCGCCAAACGCCATCGAAAGACGCCTGAGTGAGGGACTGGCAGACTCTGAGATTATTGAAACATTTTACTGGGCTGCGCTGAGTCGAGCACCGACAGCAGAGGAAACTGCCGCCGCTGTAAGACATCTGGAAAGACAGGATGACCGCCGACGTCTTCTGGAGGATCTTGTGTGGGCTCTGCTGAATTCCAATGAGTTTCTCTTGCGCAGGTGATTGAGACGCGATTTACAGAGTCTGTTGACGCAGATAAAGTGAGAATTCAACGACATGTTCGGACAACAAAGTATTACAGAAGCTGCGGCCGTAAACCGCCGGGATCTGCTGCGCGTCGGGGGGCCCGGAATGCTGGGCCTGACGCTGCCGAAACTACTGCAGGCTCAGCAGTCACAGGCCACGGCAGACGCACCCCCGGCACGAGCGAAGTCCGTCATCTTTCTGTTTCAGTGGGGCGGTCCCAGTCACGTTGACACCTTTGACATGAAGCTGACCGCTCCCGCGGAATATCGTTCGAAGTACTCGCCGATATCAACATCGGTGCCAGGTATGCACGTTTGCGAGCATCTGCCCGAGACCGCGAAGGTGATGCACCACGTTGCTCAGATTCGAACCGTGCATCACACGATGAACAATCACAACAGCGCCGGATACACGGCGCTGACGGGGGTCGAGCCACCGATTGATGATCAGCGACTTCGAGATTCGCTGGATCTGTTTCCCGCTTTCGGTTCGGTTGTCGATGCGCTTGCGCCCAATCGTAACGACATGCCTACGTTTGTTTCCTTTCCCCACACGATCGCTGATGGCTCAACGACACCAGGTCAGCGGGCCAGTTTTCTTGGCAAGATTCACGACCCGCTGTTCATACCAAACGATCCGAACTCAGCCGACTTTGAGTTGTCGCAGTTGAGTCTGCCTTCTGACGTGTCACTTGGTCGTCTGGGCGATCGTCGTGAACTGCAGAAGATGATTAACCGGCAGGCTCGCAAACTGGACGAATCGGCAGCCGCGAAAGGGTTGAACGCTTACTACGAAAAAGCGATCAGCATGCTGAACTCAAGAAAAGTTCGCAACGCATTTGATGTCTCCAGTGAACCGACGGAACTGCGCGAAGCCTATGGTCGAACAACATACGGGCAGGGCTGCCTGCTGGCTCGACGCCTGGTGGAATCGGGCGTGAAGTTCGTCACCGTTTACTTTTCCAGAAGCATCGGGGGGCGCAGCAAAACAGATGGTGGCTGGGATACACACGGCTTTGACGACACACGGATGTACGAAATCCTGCCCGAATGGCACCTGCCCATCACTGACCACACTCTGCCTGTTCTGCTCAATGATCTGGAAGACAAAGCCCTGCTGCAGGACACTCTGGTGATGTGGTTTGGCGAATTCGGCCGCACACCGAAAATCAACAAGAACATCAGTCGGGACCACTGGCCGAAATGTTACACCGCATTGCTGGCAGGTGGTGGTGTTAAAGGTGGCGCTGTCTACGGTGCGTCTGACAAGTATGGTGCCGTTCCCGCCCGCGATCCCGTCACCACAGGCGATCTGACAGCCACGATGTACAGCCTGCTGGGCATCGATCATACCACAGAGATCCGCGACAATCTTGATCGACCGCTGCCGATTGCCAATGGCCGACCGGTGACGGACGTTTTCGCGTAGTTCGTCGCGGACGACGTGCTTAACGGGGCCTGCGACAATGAGAATTTCTGCCGCGCACCGATATTCGCCACAGAGCGGTGAGAAGCCGTTGCGGAAGCTCATGCGATCGTGAACAATAGTGGCTACTCCCCCGCCCTGAACGAGTCCCGCCTGAACGAATTCTGCCATGCACCGAGCCATTTGTTTTCTGCTGGTTGCCGGTTTTCTTGACGTCATTGTCGCTGACGATCTTACGTTTGAAGCGGATGTTCGGCCCATCCTGAAGGCTCACTGTTTTCAGTGTCACGGCGAAGCCGGCGAACGGAAAGGCGAGCTTGATTTACGTTTGCGCCGGCTGATTGCAAAGGGGGGCGAATCCGGTGCGGCGATCGTCGCGGGAGATGCAGAAGTCAGTCTGCTGCTGGAACGCGTTCGCAGTGGTGAAATGCCTCCGGGCGATAAACGGCTCGGCTCTAACGAGATCAATGTCCTTGCGGACTGGATTACTGCCGGGGCGAAGACGGCTCGTGACGAACCGGACGTCGTCGGTGATGATCCGATGTTTACTCAGGAAGAGCGAGATTACTGGGCGTTTCAGCCCGTGCAGCGCCCTGCGGTCCCGGTACTTAAAGACGGGCGGCGAGTTCGAACACCGATCGACGCACTGTTGCTGCAGGCAATTTCGGAGAGTGGAGAGATATCTGCCAACTTTGCATCGGACGCCGTCAGGACGCGTTTGATTCGTCGGGCATACTTCGACCTGATCGGGTTGCCGCCAACGCCGGAGGCTGTGGCCGCATTTGTGGCCGACGACACCAGCAACGCGTGGGAAAAATTGATCGATGAATTGCTTGAGTCAGACCATTACGGGGAACGCTGGGGACGCCACTGGCTGGATGTTGCAGGCTATGCCGATTCAGAAGGCTACAGCGAGGAGGATCGGGAACGACTTCACGCCTTTCGTTACCGTGACTACGTGATCCGGGCGTTCAACGCAGACAAACCCTTTGACGTATTCATTCAGGAGCAGCTCGCCGGTGACGAGATGGTTCCAGCACCGCACGACAATTCGGCGCCCGAGACGATTGAAAGGCTGACTGCTACCGGATTTCTGCGAATGGCACCTGATGGAACTGCCTCCGGTGGCATCGACAAACCCGCCGCACAGAATCAGGTGATGGCCGACACGCTGCAGATTGTGGGAACGTCATTGCTGGGACTCACTGTTAATTGTGCTCAGTGTCACGATCATCGTTACGACCCCATTCCTACCCGCGACTACTACCGTCTGCGAGCCATCTTTGAACCGGCACTCGACTGGAAGAACTGGAGAACTCCTGCAGGGCGACAGATGTCTCTGTACACAGACGCCGACAGAAAACTGGCTGCCGAAATTGAAGCAGAGGCCGTCGTTGTTGAGCAGGAACGGCAGAAGAAGGCCGACGGATATATTACCCGCACACTTGAGGAAGAACTGTTGCTGGTTCCGACGGAAGTGCAGGACGCATTGAGAACGGCCTACCGCACGGTCGCCAAAGACCGCAACGAACAGCAGAAACAGCTATTAAAAGACTATCCCAGTGTCGCCAGCATCAGCGTGGGATCATTGTACCTGTATGACCGCCGCCGATCTGAACGAGCGTCGAAGCTGGATACGGAACGCAAGGCGAAGGCGCCGCAGTATCTTGCCGAGGCAATACAGAAACACATGCTGACAGTGCCGGCTGCGGACCGGGCAGCCGTTCAGGCGGCGGTTGACACGGTCAGTGAAAAACGCACAGCTGAACAGCTTCAGTTGCTTCAGAAATATCCCGGTGTTCTGGTGACAGCCGAAACTCTTTCCCAATTCGCACCGGAAGCCGCGGCTGAACTTGCACGTCTCAGCCGGCAGGCGAAAGAGTTGCGCAGCAGTAAAGCCTCAGACGACCTGAAGCGATTCGCAGAAAAAGCTTCCGGAATTCGCGACCGTAAACCCAAGGAAGGTTTTCTCCGCTGCCTGACTGAGCAACCAAATAAGGTGCCACTGACGCACGTGTTTTATCGCGGCGACCATGAACAGCCAAAGGAAGTGGTGCAGCCGGGGAGTCTCTCAATTCTCGGCGCAGACATAACGTTGCCGGCAAACGATCCCGATTTGCCAACCACCGGTCGACGCTTGGCATTTGCAAAGCATTTGACAGACGGAAAGCATCCGCTGGTGGCCCGAGTGATCGTCAACCGCATTTGGCTGCATCACTTTGGCGCGGGGCTTGTTGGTACGGCGGGTGATTTCGGAGTGCTGGGCGATCGGCCGACGTATCCGGAAATACTGGACTGGCTGGCGGCCGAATTTGTCGAAAGTGGCTGGAGCGTGAAACACATCCATCGAGTGATTATGAGGTCGACGGTCTATCGTCAGGATTCTGAGCACGTCGATGCGGGTTCTTCGTTGACATACCTGAAGTATCCGGTTCGCCGGCTGGAATCAGAAATCATCCGTGATGCCGTACTTGCAGTGTGCGGCCTGCTCAACAGTGCGATGTACGGTGAACCTGTTCCTGTCATGGAAGATGCCGTTGGTCAGATCGTTCTGGGGAAAGAAAATCTGGATGGTGAACGCAAGCCAACAAAGGCGACTCCGTTGGATGGTGAAGAGTTCCGTCGCAGCGTTTACATTCAGGTGCGACGATCACGCACCCTTTCGATGTTTGAAACGTTTGACGCTCCTGCGTTAAGCCCCAACTGCGAGCAACGAAGTTTCTCGACCGTCACACCACAGGCACTGCTGATGATGAACAGCGATTTTGCGTTGACATATGCAGATGCTTTTGCGAAACGCGTTCTGGGCGAATCAACAACCGATGACACTCAACGTGTAACGCTGGCGTGGCGTCTGGCCTATTCGACAGATCCATCTGCGGAAGACGTGGATTTTGCCGTGGATTTCATTGCCGCGCAACGTGCCGTGATCAGCGAGCAGGGCGAACAGAAAGACGCGGACAGAATTGGCCACGACGCATTCGCGGTTTTCTGTCAGGCACTTCTGAGCTCCAGTCGATTTCTATACGTCGACTGAGAGCCGGGCCAGCGGGAGAAAGCACGGGCCCCATTTCCTGCGCGGTCGGATGCGCCCAATCGTTTCCGGTTCGGCGCTGTAGAACTATTCAGCGACAGCCGGCACGATATTGATGCGCCGCCCCTTCTGGTCGAACATCACGCTTCCATCGCACAGCGCGAACAACGTGTAGTCACGAC
>JACLAC010019026.1_pt1 | contig 48564 bp, 38 predicted proteins | sample 8027881 | NCBI WGS metagenome assembly JACLAC01 (sample SAMN15725517, study PRJNA655200) | protist metagenome | isolation source: fluorescence activated cell sorting (FACS) single amplified genomes of... | place: Spain: Blaines Bay Microbial Observatory, Mediterranean Sea | collected 2016-01-19 | reverse complement strand
CTCAATCTTCCTGCACTATTTTCTACATCATGTAAAAACCTGTTTTTGCGCATCGTGTAATACCTCAGTGCCCTGTCTTTCATCTCATCTAAGCTGTCGTTAGCTTTTCCATTCTAAAAAATTCTGGTCCATCGCCATGTTTGATTCGCCGCTGCTGTGGCGCAGGCGTCGCCCCCTCCAGCATCTCGGTTTTTGTTGCTCTATTTTTTGTGTCCGGTCCTCGATTTCGATATTCGCGGTCCCCGATTTAGAAACCCCGTCTTCTGTGCCCGGTCCTCGATTTCGACATTCACGGTCCTCGATTTAGGAATCCCGTCACACATCGTCCTCCGAATGCTGACTTTGGCCGTCCTACTTTTTGTCCCCCTTGGAAGAATGTGCCAGGCCGTCCTATATTTAGACATCGTTCTTGGCCGTCCTACTTTTAGTACCTGGTTGGGCGTCTTGACGCCCCGTCCTAGATTTAGTAATCTTCCTTTTTTTTTGCCTAATAGTCGGCTTTCTAGTAGTGCAGATCGAGAAACCTGCAGTCAGTCGGCCTTCTAGTAGTGCAGATCGGCCTTCTAGTAGTGCAGAAGGAGCGCTGGTATTTTTAGGTACTCTACAAGATTGACGACGTTCACTGCAGTGTGCCAAAAAAACTCTAACACGAAGGACTCGACCACGACGGCGGCAAAGCATGCATCGAGACGCTCGGAGCCGCTCGAGACGGGCTTCTTGGGATTGTTGGTACAGTACAACTCGAGGTCGAATATTGTTTTCTTTGAGTGTGCGTGAAACAAATGAGCAAGACTTGAGTATTAAACAGTATTAACTACACGAAACACCACGCACGCTCACGAAAGCCTGACTGTAGAAGCTCATCACATATTAATAACATGAATTTGTGAAATACTCAGGTGACCACTTCCAGCAAGTGTACTCAGAACGAAAAGGAAGCCGGCGATTTGGAGGACCGGCTCGATCCGACGCGCAAGAGCAATTACCACCGCGTGTCGGCTTATTCAGGTAGACGTTGCGTGCGTGAGTCGTCTGAACTGGACAATCCTTCTTTTCGAAGGGCTGCATAATACAGCCGCACCGTCACATTTCTGCTGATTATTATCCTGCATAATACAGCCGCACCGCAGTGAGTGCTGCATTATGGGATATCACATGCACTCTCCATAATCAAAGAAAATCGAAAAAAAAACGACATCAGCGGCCACGACGCGCAAGTCCTCGAAGAACTTCGGACGAGCGGCCGGCGGAAGCTCGCGCCAACATGGCAGTCTGGACTTCGGCACCATTGGGAGCTTGTTCCAAGCGTGTCAGGATTTGCCGAGAGTCTTCCCGCATCTTGTAGCGGATTACACCGCGAGGCGCGAGACGTTGGCAAACGCGGTGTTGTGGTGAAACATCATACGTGTTGGGCCGAAAAACGACTGTCCCGCGCAGAAACCCCATGTCGGGGTTGTGCAAACGAATGATTGTCGCAGTTTCATCCCCACTACTGTCTTTCAACACTACGTCATTCTATCTCATCTTCGATTAGTGCTCGCTTCACGTGACATTTCTTTCTTCCATCCTACGTATGACATTTCTACTCTGACTAAGATATGCCTCCAGGAGACAGGTCACTAGGCTGGCTGGCATGGTATTTTTATATAAGAGGTACGACTTCGTAAAACAGCGAGTGAACAGAGTAAGAACTTGGTGCGGAGTGGATGGTTCGGTGCAGGCAGTGCCGCCTCTCCGTTGCTTCGAACAGAGCGTTTCGAAGTACAGTGGTCATCGTCCGCGTCGATTTCGCGTGTCTTGCCTTGTGATATTCCGGCACGCACCGTTGATGTTTACAACTTTACCTCAAGACTCATGTGTATCGCTATCGACATTCGACTCATTGTGTATTAGGGGTTCTGTATTTTCCTTGGTATTGCCTTGGGCCGGCAGCGTCCTTCCGCGCTAGATTGCGGTGGAGACTATCAGTAATTTCCCAGATTTCATAGCGATGGTGCAGCCGTCTGAGCGTCGTGTTTTTCTATCATTCACATATTGAGCCTTTTTGGTTGCGCATTTCATGATTTTCTCCATTCAGTGGTGTCTTCGTGATGATTCTAGTTCTGGTACACTTCTAGTTTTTTCCACGCGGAGGCTTTCGGGTCTTTGCAGAAAAAAATGAACTTAGCATGAACTTCCAGAATGGTGCGTCGTTTCATTCTACAGTGTTGAATGAACGATGCACACCGAAAGCACGCGATGCGGAGTTCTGTTAGTGAAGCTCTCACATCGTTGAAGCACTCCTACGTACAACTCATCCGATGTACCCGCTATATGTACCTTTTGGTCTTTTGGCACGATGGTCTCGATTTTTATGTACAATGTTCCGAGCAATCGACGATGTACTATCTTGGTCATCTGATTGGCGCCGCTCCTCCGAAAAAGCTTGGCGTGCTGTCGTTTTAGGGGGAACGTGAAGACGATGATGATGTCATTTGGACATTCTTCTGTACAATTTCGGTAGAAGCTAGGCTCTTCTTCTGAACCAAATGTGCCTCCTTGATGCTAACAAGCATTTCGCGAGAGAATCGGCAATGGCGCGGTTCCGTGTTTCATTGGTGTTGCGGTTATGACGTGGACATCACAGTAGTGCCTTCACTTGTTTCACGCGATGACTGTTCACTGTAGGATTGTCAAATGTACAACTCTCATCCGGACATTGTTTGCCTTCCTTCGAGGCAACATGTTACGTACACGATTGCACGAGCTTCGTTGGTTGAAAAATGTGCGATGTTTGTTTGAAATGTTTCTGGCCTCCGGGTGAGATAGTGGTCGATGCAGCTGGGATCTTCTGGCGCACGCAACGGGTCCTTCAGTGAGGGGACCATGTCGAGTTGGTGGTTGCGTTGAATCGGATATCGCAAAAGAATTTCTGGATTCCTGGCGCCCCTGGTCACGACTCTCACTCAGGGTGCAACGCGTTCTAAGATACATGTTGGCGTTCATGGAAAATCGCGAAGTGGTGTTCGATGGAGGAGGCAACAGCTTTTGGGTGGAAACGCGAAGCGCAGATCTTCAAAAAAAATTCATTCGTGCCGAGACATGCTTTCCGAAAGGAGCCACATGCAATGAATTCGTTCGTGACCTCAGTTCAGAAATGCGAAGCGAGCATGTCATCCCGGGCTGCGTCAGTATTAGTCATCGGGCGCTTCACTCTCGTTGGCCGGGCAACATGATTGTACTTGCCTATTCCTCAGGAAGATTTCTGCACTTCTGAAGCACGCAACGCCTGGGAACGGCACATGGCACGCCGCCCGCCCTGGCAGAGTAAGTTGCGCCCCCAGGAACGGGGGCAACGGGGCTCGCAACTAGTACCGCAGAGGACGACCCCGACGGGACAGACCAGCCGCCGCGGCGTCGCGGAGTGTAGGTCCCGTGCAGGTGGTGCAGAAGTCTGAAGAAAAGAACCGGAGGGACCACAGAAAAACGCGGCCTTCTCTCGCGAAGTCTATGCGGCACCGCGGCGCGCCCACTTCAGTTGCGCTTTGAAAGTCCGAGTAGCCGTCCGGTTTCGTGTGATGTGAGTGTCTAACGCATAGTCTAGTTGGGAAATCGCGATGCGCCTGCGCCATATTGATTCAGTCGGCGGGCAGTGGATATTCGGGCTCGCCGCGTTCTGTGGGTTGGTATATCCTAATCCATGGCCCTGCAAGTGTTGGGCCCCATATAAGTTATAACGGTGATGTCAGAATAGTTTGTTAAAAAGTCGAACCGGCACCGAAATCGAAGGGCGGGGCGGCCTCGCAATCGGAGGATCGGGTCAGTGGGCGGCTTGATCAGATGTCGCAGGGGAATCCGCATCGTCCGAATTCGTCCGAAAGCGGTAGTTGAATCAGCGCGTTAGTACACGTCTCCATTTGGGGAAAGCGTGCAGTTAAATATTTCCAAGATCAAATCTTGTTCGCACGGTATGTCTTGTGTTGTGTCAGAGCAAGAATTATCCCTTACTCATTCGTGTCAGAGCAACTATCCCTTATTCATATCAGTTTATTCATTGGTGGTTGGGTCGCATTTATTCGCGATAGGGTCAGTGTATCTGGGCGAAAGTCGAAGCGCAACTAAAATATCCATGAAGCGACGTAATGCAAAAATTCGACGCGGGCTCATAGTCATGACGTGTCGTTGTCTCGAGTCGATGTGCATCATTTTAATATAGCAGCAGGTTCATCATTTGTCGAGCGTCAACGAAGACATGAGAGACAGGCTCAGAGGAGGAGTTGCGGCATAGCGCGATTTTCTTTTGGGGCATTCATTGATTCAATGAAGGAAGCATTTCAGCGTCAGAAAACTGTGTGTTCGTATCTAACATCACGGTCAGAAAGCAGTCGTGTATTCCACAACGACGTGCCCGTTGATTCTTCCAATCCCTTCGCACGAAGGTGTTGGACTTGATATTCCAGCGTTTCTCACGGTCGTAGGAATTCATTGCATTTCCAATTTTGTTGGTATTCGTGTTCTGGTCTCGAACTGGGAGCACTAAACTTCTTCAAAAAGAATCAATGTGTTGAAATCTTTAATGGCAAAGAACTTGGACTTCTGCTAGTTGAAGTGATTGATTTCTGATGGAAAAAAAGTGCATTCCGTGACTTCTTGAAGTCAGAAGTTGGGGCGTCTGCGTGTCTGTTTGGATCAGCTCTAGGCAGCGGTTGTTGCATTTTCTACGGCTTCTCAATCGGATTGAAAACCCTCAATCGCATTTCAGGATGTTTTCTGGCCTTCGACATTGTATGGCGGACAAGCTCTGAAGCAGTTGGGCCGAGGGCGTCCACACTCGGTGGAGCCGGCGGGCGGCGCCAGCTGAGTGAGCGAACGGAGGCAGGAGGCGTTGGGCCGTCCGGTGGCAACGGCAGCGCGCGGGAGGCGCAGCGCGACGCGAGGAGCACTGAAAGACTACATCGACGAACAGCTAAGGCGCCCGAAGCTGTCGAGGAAGGCTGGCCGCGCCGCATAGCGCACCGTCGCGCAGGATCGGCGCCGCGGGCTTCCTGGCGTCGGTTACGTTTTCGTCCAGGTGGCTCAAGACAGTGATCACACGCCCACGGCGCCACGAAGTCTGGCGCGAGGCGGCGTGCGACGGATGCTAGTTCGTATTCATTATTAAATTTGCGCGGCCGGCGCCAAAAGTATTTGCCCCAGACTGGGTGCCCAGTCAAGTGTTAGTGGGCGAGTCTCATGCGCGAATCGAATTCGGCGGAGCCCGGGCCCCCGCGTGCGCGGTTCCGTTCGGGCCGTCGGCGCGTTCTGTTTGTCCTCTGTGGCGGTCGGTCTTATAATTGCGATCCGAGGCGACGCGGTCTTGGAGGTTGATGAAGTTGAGCAGGAGAGTCGAGAGACGGGCCGAAGACTCGAAGTCAGCGTTGGCGTCCGTGTCTCGGTCTCGACGAAAAGAGGGCGGATGTGGCTAATCCATGGATCAATATCATCGGACAGAGATGGATCCAATTATGACATCGGGTTCGGCGTCGTCCTTATGTCCGGGCAGGGATCTCACCCGTAGTTTACAGCCGGTGAGTGGGTATAACTATAAGCCGTCATGACATTTCAGGCAAGCATGGGTTCGGACAAGTATCTTTGACTGCGCGGATCAGTTTTTCCAATTGAGTTCCTGGAACGAGTCTCCGGATGTCACGTGTTGTGTTGTGTTAAGTCAGAGTATTGGATCAATTTATTCCCTTGAGGCGGAGTGAGTGGGTCGGATGTGTCGCCTCGTTGACTCGCATTGATCAGACTCCCTAGCGACAGATTCATTGATTGAGTGAGTCTGAGCGAAACGCAATCAAAATATCAATGAAGCGACGCAGCGCAAAAATTCGACGCGGGCTCATGACATCGTCGTGACATTTCGTCGTCTCGAGTCGGCGTACACCGTACACCATGTTAAAATCATAGCAGTTGCATCATCGACATCCTGTTGTCGAGCGTCGTCGTAGTCGTAGACATGTCATGCGAGGAAGGTTTTGAGGACGAGTTCAGGCGTGGTCCGATTTTATTTCGCGGCGTCGATACGACGGCATTGATTGATTGATTGAATGAAGGTGGCAGTTCAGTTTCAGAAAGCTCTATAGTTGTCTCTAACATCTCGGTCAGGGAGCATTCATATAAATTGTAAAGCGCAATGACGCTTTCGTTGATTCTGTCGATCGGATTCTATCGTAGGGTCTAGGGAGACGGCAGAAGGAGGACCCGAGACGAGATTCCAGCGTTTCTCGCGGTCGTGAGTATGGTATTCGCAAGTTCGTAGCTTTTTGTGTTCTTATTGCTTTCATCGAAGCAGATGATAACAGACATGTCATCTGATCGATTGATCGGCGTTTGTCTGTGACGGTTTTGCACACCTGAAGGTGTTCCATGCGACTACGTATCAGCAGACCGAACTGTAGGCGACGTGGCGGAGAGAACCTTCAAAATGGACGTCCGAGAGAGAAAACACGATCACCCGAGAGCACAATGCAACAGAGCGTTACGGCTACGCGTACTTTCCTCTGATATTTTATTGAAATTCAAAACGCGTTACTAGTGGCAGTGAACGTGGACACGATGTACTCACGAGATCCTCTTCAGACAATCGTGTCAAAATCAAGAAGAAGAGAAAGTAGGCGTGTTACGGAACAACCGGGTTCTTATTCGAGGTTGAATATGCTCACCTCATAGTGACGTCTTTTTGGTCGGTCTGTCATTCGGAAGTTTGTCAGAAAGCAAGTTTCATTGGTAGTACTCACATCAAGTACCAGAATGCCGGACTCGCCGCAGCCGCGCGGGCCCGTGGCTCAGGGTGGCTCAGAGGAGCGAGGCACCAGAGGGTCCGCCTCGGGATCAAAAAGATCCGACGCCGATTTGGCCGTCGATCTGGGCATGGGTTTAACGCGAAGCTACGGCAGCACGCACGAAATGGGCCTTACCGCAGCTGAACGCGACCAGCGTTTGTGCCAGCAGCCTGTCGGGCGCGAGATTGGTCCTGGAGTCGCACAACATTTATCTGCGCAGCAGCCACAACAGCAGCAGCAGTACATGCCTGCTGCACAAGGGCAGGGGCATGAGGTTGTGCAAAACCAGCTTCAGCGAGCAAAACCTCTGCCAGACGGCTCTGCAGCACAGATGATCCAGAAGCATCATCAGACGGATGGAGCATCGAGTCTGCAGCAGTTGCAACAAAATGCGAGTGCATATGCATCGAATGCAGCAGGAAATGTGAGTGGGTCGTCTTCTCACAGAGACCAACTACAGCAGCTGCAACGAGAGCAACAGCAGCTACTTGCACAGCAGCAGCAGCAGTTGTTACAGCGACAGCCCGAGCAACAGCAGCTGCCACCGCATCAGGGACACCTGCCTACGCCAGCGCCTGAGGACGAGACGACGTTGCTGGAAGAGGTTGTTGAACTCATCGTAACTGACAGTTTTTTGTGTGTGTATGTTCTGGCAATGCCGTCGTTGTCAGCTTGCGAGCGACCATTATAGACTCGACAAGTACGCGTGACGAAGCGTTTCGCGTGGGGGCACTGACGTGCTTGATGTGGTAGAGGTGTTGATGCATGTCAGCGTGTAGCAACTAATATTGCCCACAGGAGGAAATTCCGCAGCCGCAGACGACGTACAACGCAGAACGCGTGATCGGCAACGGTTCCTTTGGCATCGTCTACATGGCCGAGGTCTGCAACTTTGTGAATTTTTGTATAGTCCATGCAGCACAGATACTCTTGCGTCGCCGGACAGACACATGCATGCGTCGTCGGAACAGATCGTCGTTTTCCGTAGAAGTCATCGGATGGGGTGCCATCCGTGCTGTACAGCGAAAAAAAAAACACAGGTCCAAACCGAGGGTGTGCAGCAGGAGCCGCAGAAGAGCTACGTTGCAATCAAAAAGGTGACGAGAGCAGACTGATTCAAAAATCACGAGACAATCGTGAAAGCAACTTGACGGCCTGCCATGCGGCTAAATCATTCCCTGTCGGTGCCTCGGTGGTCCGGGATGCAAAACACGCTGGGAGTCATTAACCATTGGTGGAGTGAAGCAGTGCCGGTGTGAAAATCTCGCGGTCAGACAAACATGCTTCAAACGCCACCGCATTCAGGTTTTCCAAGACAAGCGGTACCGCAACCGCGAGCTGCAGATCCTGGAGGAGCTGAAAGGCGAGGCTGCTGACGATGGAGGAAACAGTGAGCAAGCCCACCATCCGAACATCACAAAGCTCATCAACAGCTTCTTCACACGAGGAAATCTGGCTGATGAACTGTTCCTCAACCTCGTCATGGAGTACGTACCGGATACGCTGTATTCGACTGCGCGGAATCTCCGGAGCGCATTCAATGACCAGGTTTCGTGTGGCACACTCAACTGGCATGAGATATCAGTCGTTCACGCAACAAACTGTCGCCAGAATTCCTGTTTCATCACTTCAGTCTTTCATGCTTTGCTCATGAATCATGTTGCGCATCGTGGCACGTGCGACAGTGCAACGTACACGTTTATATGAAAATGGAAAATGAAGCACAACACCAGAGTATACCGACAGACTCGAGTAAAACCATGAAACGTACTGGGCTCTTCAAAGTACCAGACTTCTACGTGAAGTTGTTGTACACGCACCAGAATAAAAATCCTAACGCCATCCAAAGGTCCCAGACTTCTACGTGAAGTTGTACACGTACCAGATCCTAAGGGCGCTGGCCCACCTCAAGGCGCACAAGATCATGCACCGGGTATCGTGCTTTTCAACTCCGGGTATCGTGCACCGGGTATTATTCAACTCGATCTTGTGCATACATCCTCGACACATCGCAACTTCAGCATTTTTTCATCGTACGAATTTAACTGTCTCGACATCTCAGCTTCTGCACGCACATCGAAAATGTTTCTCACAGGATATCAAGCCTCAGAATCTACTGGTAGACGCGGGCAAGCACCACACATTGAAGTTGTGTGATTTCGGAAGTGCGAAGAAGGTAGTGATATCGTCGCTAGTGTCTGAAGACAGTGCTGCACATTAGTTGACCAGGATTTTTCTTCGAGATGACGAAGATCATGCATACACGCGTTTTCCGTTTAGTGGAGAGAGGATGTGTTTTTGCTGCGCGAAATGACTTCAGACATTGGTACGGGCGCAAACAATGCCACTGTCTGACAGAAAAAAACAGGTTGATCCGCACAACGACAGCGTGCAGTACATATGCTCGCGATACTACCGGGCGCCAGAGCTCATCTACGGATCAGAAGTATACGGCTGCGGCATTGACATCTGGTCGGCGGGCTGTGTGATGGGCGAGCTAATCAACCGGGGGCAGCCGATTTTCCCGGGCACGAGCGGAGTGGATCAGCTGGTGGAAATCGTTAAGGTGAGGAGCATTTCTTTTTTTCTGGTCGACCATTTTCTCTTCGATTGATGACTGCCGCTTGTTGCGTGCAGGACGCAGGTACGATCAGGAGCTATGTCTTGAAATAAACTTTCGAGTTCAAGCGAGTGCACATGGCCATTTGGGCATTTGTACGATGCGCAATACAAATGAAAATCTGTTGCGCTTCACCGCTAACACAGGTCCTCGGCAGTCCGAACGCGACCGAGTGGCAGGCGATGAATCCCAAGTGGCACCGTACCGTGGGGAACCGAGTAATCCAGGACGAAGGGATCTCTTCCTTCAAGCGACCACCGAAACGCCAGTTGCCGCACATTCCGCCCCGACCACTCAGCGACGTGGTGTTGCGCAGTGTGAACAAGAAGCTGAATCCCGAGTGTGTGAAGGCCGTCGAGTTTCTCGAAAAGATGCTGGTAGTACTAGTGGGGCTAGTGCGCAGCGTTGAAGTGTGTGTTGAAGTGCACTCTGCAATATTCGTGTCTCGAGAAATTTATTCTTACATGTTATCCGTATTATCGGACGCACAGGATCAGGGCGCCGGACAGGAGGATCAGTGTGATCGGGGACGAGTTCTCGAATAGGAAGAAAGAGAAGCACGCTTTTTATTACTATTGTCATGAACTTTGCGATCGCATGTTCCAATCTTTTAACAGAAAATGCGCAGGTATACCATCCGCAGCAGCGGTTGTGCCCATTCGCCGGCCTCGCCGATCGCTACTTCGATGAGCTTCGCGTGAAGAAGTGCCATGACAGCAAGCGATGCGGGTAGTGATTGTGTGATAGACGATGGCATTCATTGTGCGGCAGTGCACACTGCAATGATGGCATAATATAGCTTTGCATCGTCCATCGATCATCCGTGCGCTGTTGGCACAGCAACAGGGAAGTCTTACGCGTATGGCCAAATGCTAAATTCCTTTCACTGTAGCATCTGTAATTTCAAACACAATGTCACAATCCACTTGTCCAACAGAATGTTGTTCTACCCACGGGACTTGCACGCGTTCACACTCTCGGAGCAGCAGTACATCGAGGAGAAGTGCCCGTCGTTGAAGAATCAGATCATCCGGGACGCTGCGAAGGCGGCGGCCGTGGCTCGCTGAGGATGGAGAGAATCATAAAGGGGTTTCGGAAGGGCACTTATTGCGCAGTAGGGACCGACAGTCATCTCAAGAGGCGTTCTCATGATGATTTTCCTGAAACAATGAACATGACATGGAGGTTGACTTGGAGCGGTGCGGGGAAAATGGCTCGGCCATGCCTGGTAAACAAAATCTCGGTCTTGTCAGTCAGTTCTTATGAACAAGGATAATCGGGCTGGCATCTTGGTGATAGGGCGGCTTCTGAAGTGTCAGCCTGTCGTAGCGAAAATGGACGATCAACACAGAACATCGGAGTCACGACCCGCCTACGTGTGCGATCGTCATGAGTCACCTGGGTGCGCAAGTTTTCGCCTCACCGGTGTGTGTTCAACCGGTGCAGAGGCAGGGAACATCGGACAGACGCTAGGTAGACATGAGCAAGATGAGAGAGCTTCTGGCGGCAGGGACACATGCGTAGTGCGCGTTCATGAGCGAATCAGAATGCAGGAATGCGGTTTTTTGCCTGGCGAAGTTCGAGAGCAATTGCTGAAATAGTGTTTTTCGGCAGGGCGGAGCTCGAGAAGAAAATATTCAATGTGGTCATCAATCATGTTGCTCGTCTATTCGCCATGGTTTAGGAGTCACTCACGTGTTGCAGGTAAGTTGTAGTGCTATCACCACCATCATGCAGTTGTGGTGAATTCCAACGCATTGACACTCGATGTTGGGGGCTACGGACACTGTTGGCGGACTGAGGTGCGACGCCTTCTTCGAGCCCGGGACGGAACTCCACGCTTGGTGTGCACAGATTCCAGTGCTCTTCGACAGAGTCGCCGCAAGTATGGATGACTTCGGCGCACGCGAGCTCATGGAGCAGTTGGAGCTGTGGTATTTAGAGACTTGCTATTCACTCGATGAACGTTGTTGTTCACTTCATTACGCACCACTTCAAAGGTGCGCGAACACGATTGTTCTTGTTCGCTAGAAATCTGCGAGATTGAGTGAGACAGTCTTTCAGGCATGCGTGGTTGTCTGATGATAGCTGAATGTGATACGAAATCTTGCGGAATCTTCCTCGAGCATACGAAATCTTGCGTGGCGCGCGATAAGCTAGTAATGCGTTCCTTTGCGAAACACGGATGCGCTGCAACATTTTGTGAAAGTCGCTCGTTGCTAAGTGCAAAGTGAAACACGCTCCCGAGGATTATAGCTCGAGTCGTGGTGTGACCAGAGATCGACGCCAAGATCCTCGACTTCATCCCAACAGCACACAGTTTCACTGCAGCCCTATCACAGCCAGTATTAGAAGAACTGTTTATATTCCTATCAAGACAATCAAGAATTCATCAAACGCGCCGCCGCATGCTCTGATTTCTTTCCGTTGAGGTGGAGTTCGTTGAGCGCGATGGAGAATCTGCACAGTATGATGCCGGCCTTCGCCGCGCCGTACGTGGAAGCGGTCGAAGACAGCGTGAAGCAGTTTCTCACTGCCCAATTCACCGGTATCGAGCTAGTCACGTACTCAGTGTCGGTGTATGTGGTCGTGTTCCAGATCATCCTGCCTTTCATCTGGTTCCTGCGATACAGCGGGTTCCTCGAGCGGTTCCAGAGTTGGGAGAGCCGAAAAGTCCTCGAAGCGCAAGCCAAGCGCCGGCTGGCAATAAGAGACGCCGAGTTAGCGAAGCTGAGGAAAGAGATGTGGCGAAGGTAAGTTGCACATAGCTTTCGCATTGCATGTTTGTTGTAAGATCTATCACGACGAGCTGAGACATGTGGACACATGAACATTCGTTGATGCAATGCATACCAGCATAAGCTTACGGATTTCTTTACAGTATTAGACCTCGCGAATGCTGCAGGCTATGTCGTGATGAAAGACAAAATTCATCCGCCGCTAAGCCAAATCACCACGGCCAACAGGTATCGCCGGGATACGCAGGACGGAGATGTGAACTCGGCTGAGGACGACATCCTCCCGGATGCGCAGAAGAAAAACTCCAATCCCCAAGCCGAACAGACGCTGCAGACTCTGGTGTCTTCGAACGCGCTCTCGGACAGTAGTGGGCCTGACACGGGGCAACTGAGGTTTCTTTGAATGTTTGTTGTGTGACTACGTCTGTTTTTTGTGCGTCCATTCAGTACTGGTGTGAAAAGAATACAGGCTACGCATTGGTTCTGCCTCTGGATAGATGAAACTACGCAAGCACGCAAAAAAAAATGTGATTTGAAAATTGCTGTGAAAAATTAAAATAAAAATTCAAAACACAAATCGCAGGCGTCGCAGAAAGCGATCACCTGCTGGAGCGGAAGCTGGCGCAGCTGTTGAGGACAAAGATGATAGCAAAGGCAACGAAGAGGCCCAGAGCACTGAATGGCCGCCTTTGACGAGGCGAGAGGAGCAGATTCTAGACAGAGCGACTTCGGTAGAAAAACTCCACAAACTGATTCGCGACTCGAGCGTGAGCGTCGAAGAAGCGGTGCTGGCATTCTCCAAGCAGGTACACACTAACAGCGCTGTGGTCAGTGGTGTTCAAAAGATTCTGCAATACCGACGGTGATGCGGTGAATGATTAGAGGTTTTCATACTTTTTTACAGCGCTCTTGCTTCTGCGTCGTGCGGACTATTTCAAATTGATCGTTTTCGCATCGTCGGAAGACGCAAGAATTTACAGAAAACCAGGCGATGCTGTGTAACTTCGCGAACGAGACTCTGAACTGTGTGACGGAGCAGACGGTGTTAGAGGGGCTCGAAGCAGCGCGCGAGCTGGACCAGCAGATGGAATCTTGGGGCACCAAGGAGCGCTTCGAAGATGAAATCCGGCGGAACTACCCGATGTTCGGTGTGCCGGTATTTAATAAGTCAATATTCCTCGTTGCCACCTGTGAGTCCGATTCGACTCCACTCACACTATTTCCCTCTTGCGTCAAGGAAGAACAAATCGTTTCCGTGCTGAATCAGAAATCTACTTGAATGATATATGACATAACCCACAAAGGATGTCTGTTCGAATCCGTCATAAAAATAAGCATGCGCCGATCAAAACGAACGCTCGTACCAAACACAACAACGAGCAAGTGTGATGTATTTTTGGTGCGTGCCATCGCCAATGGCAGGAGAAACAACTCGCTGCAGTTGCCAACGTACAACGGAGGCATAACGTCGCTGCGAAAACAAGCACTCATGAGATGGAAAGCAGCCCTTCTGCTAAATTGCTTCCTGTGTGTCGTGATCATCACGATGCCAAAAAGGATGTACGAATCACTGAGTGCTCATCGCATGCACCATTTTTTGAGCCCGATCCACAATCGACCTCCTCGTGAGCTCTAGAGCACTGTCCAGTAATGAAACAGCCAAAATGTGCTCCAGAAAACCTTCATCAGACTCTATGCTCGAAGACCGGAAAAACGGCCGAACGCTCATACTGAGCGGCGCACACTTACTTGCAATGACATCCTCCACGGATTAGTCGCTACGGCGATGACGGCCCATCGCATCTCTGCCTCTTTTCCATAGGAACGCTATAGCAGCTCTGTTCTTCCTGCCACAGATTAATTTCCTTTGCACAGATTAATTGACGCATGCCTCAAACGGTTGAAGACAACGACTCTATTGCGGAGAAATGAACAGTCATGCAACGGGACAAACCGCTAGCTACAAAAGCACAATGCTTTGACATGCGCTCGCCAGCCCAAGCGGATTGGCGCCAACTGAACCTTTTTTGTCATCATCCTCTGCTTTTTTTTTTTTTTTTTTAAAATCACCTCGTGCGTTTTTTCAACCCTGCAATTTCAACCCTCGCAACGTATCCACTTGTGGCGCCCTACGGCAGCGTGTAAACGCGTGAAATTTCTAGCTGTCAAAGGACTCTAGTCAAGGTCAAGTCTGCATGAAGTGGACATATCGATACGATGCATACAGGGCAAAAAACTGATGCTGACATATGCGAAAGTAGGCACACACGCCTTCTTGCATAAGAACTTAATCCACGTTCTCCGCTGCCGGGGTTGGCGCAGCAGTGGCAGTGCTCACTTGCTGCAGCTGATCGAAGGTGGCCAAGTTGTTGTAGACTGCCGCGGGGACTTTGATCTCCTTCGACTTGATCTTATCATACACCTCCTGCGAGATGCTGTGACTGTGGGCGCACTGCGATCCCTTGGTGCACTTCTTCTGCAAGAAATTGTAGCAGATCTTCGGCGTATCAGAAACCGAGGCAGCCTGGTTGGCCTGTCCCTTCTTTCCTTTCCCCTTGCCTTTCGAGTTGCCGTACTGTCAGTAGGAATATTGCATAAATGACGACTATCGATAATATTTAACTATGAAAGAGTATGCTGCAGCAATGCTCAAATTGACACGAAACTATTCCTCAGCAACAGCAGTGTAACACAATTACTTGCGTTCAGAACAGTGGTCGCAACACCACAAGGGAAGTATGTAGGTGGCTTTGGACACAGCATCGACCGAACAACAGTATGCCTAGACACCTTGTTGTTGTCGATCTTGTCTTGCCAGGCTTTCTCACGGTCGGCTTGCCTCTTTTCCCGGTCCAGCTCCTTCTTACGATCTTTGAGTTCCCGCTTCAATAGATCGCGAAAGTCATCCGCGAAGAAATCGCGGAATCGCTGCCTGTACTGTCCCGGCGGCCTCGAGATGTCCCGAGGGCACCAAGGAGCGCTTCGAAGATGAAATCCGGCGGAACTACCCGATGTTCGGTGTGCCGGTATTTTTTGTGGCCAGAACATGCATGCATATAAAGTACTTCTGAAACAACGATGAGTTCTTCCCGTAAGTTAGTAGCTGTGGCGATTGACTGTGGTTTTAAGAGTTGTGAACGGCCCTGGGCAAGTCGCCCGTGTACACCCGCGCATTACTGATTAATGTGCCTACTTCCAAAACAGATCGACGTCAAGGACTGCTTCCTGCAGAAAGGCACGGATGCGACGACGGGCGCGAAAAAGTTCGCGAACTACTTCGGCGACGAGGGCAGTCCTGTGGACTGTTGCTGGGTGAAGTTGATGCGCCGAGCGGGGGCCATTCCCATCGTGCGGGGGAACGTGTACATCACACCGTCTGCATTGTTCTGCATTAGCTCCTTGCGCGTACGAAAAAACATCGATGTGAAAAACAGTAATACAGAACAAAGTGTGAGTTTCTGCGGCGCACGGTATTAGTGCGCAAATGAATGACAGGCCGAATCCGCTTTTTTGAATTCGCAGGCCCCAGCTTTTGTTCAGCAACGAGTCCGGAAACTTCCTGTGGGGCGTATCTAAGAATCCGCACGACGTGAATCGTACGCCAGGCGGCAGCAGCGGCGGCAGCGCGGGAAACGTGGCATGCGGAGGCGTGCTGGGTAATTTTTATCTGCCTCTCTTCAATGTTCTAATGCAATGACAAGAAAATGCGAAGCCGTGCTCCGCTCGTGCAATGAGTCTCGATCCGATTCGCTCCGCGCCGTAACGCCTCGCCCCCCCCCTGGCCTCTGTCCCGCTGCTTCCCGTCCGTACTCAACCTATGAGCTTAGTGGGATTAAACTCATAGTAACACGCCTCTCCTCCGCGTACTGGTCGTCATAATGATTTCGGTAGGCTGTGCTGCGTAAGGCTCCGTGACCCGCTGTGTCCGATGTATAGGAGAAAAACCCGTGCTGACTTATTTTGTGTGGCCACCGCTAATGCCGACGAAGCTGAAATTGGAAAATTGATGAGAGCAATGATTCACACGTTGCCGGCGCGGTTCCGACGTAGTTCTCCTCTTGAACACAGGCCCGGACCTGCAACAGAAATGACCAGTACCCGGATTACGAGACATGTACCAGGGTGGGACGGCGGGAAAACTTTTCGCAAGGATATTAGGCCCGCAATAGCAGGGCCATGTAGTAACAGCAAAGTATAATCCCACCTCCGCTCGTCGCTGCTTCTCCTCGGCCCCCCGGCAACGCCCAACCTCCGCACCCCCACTACAGAACCATTCTGAACATCACATGTGAGTATGCTCGATGCGACACACTACGACGACGATAGGGCGACCGACGGCACTCTCTCTTGCGCTAGAGCGCGCCAAGGACTCTCAATATGATCAACGGCATCACCTCTCTCCTAAGACAGCACTCTCAGTCTCGCGACAGACACTAAGACCTAGATCCGATCGACCAGACCGACGGGACAGGGCTGAACACCTCTACAGCCAGACAAAAATTGCGATCATCGCACCCCGCCACCGCATGACGTGAGTCGTACGCCAGGCGGCAGCAGCGGCGGCAGCGCGGGAAACGTGGCATGCGGAGGCGTGCTGGGTAAAGTCGACAATTTTTATGCAGCGCAGCACGATTGCTTCGGGTGGGAGAGGCCAAGTCTTCGGCGTAAGCATTAGGGAAATGCTACATGATCTCATATCAATGCAAAAAGCAATCCGCGACTCAACGATAACGATCTGCGTCACAAAAGGTGCCATCGGCTCGGATATCGGCGGTTCGTTGCGCATGCCAGGCATGTTTTGTGGCGTGGTTGCGTTCAAGCCGACCAGCACGCGTTGCCAGCCGGAGGGAGACCGGAACGCGATTCGCTACCGAAGTTTCACACATGCGGCCTTGATACCGGCAGGTTTCGTTTCAGTGCTGCTTTCTGACGCACTTCCCACATCCTATGTTTGCTGCATACTAACTGAAGACTGATTTTGTATCGAATGAATGTAGGCCGAGCTATCTGCTAACTGGCGTTTGGGCGCAAGCAATCTGAGGTCACTACCGATTTCATTCGAAACAACGACCTTAACCAAAGTTGTCGGTCCGATCGGTACGTGCGTGGACGACTGCGAAGCGATGATGCAGGCTTGGTTGGCCCGCGGCCCGCCCGGCACCGGAAACGGGGATTCCTCGCCACGAAAAAGAACGCGCAGTTTTTTCGGCAACTGGTTTCCAAGTCCGGACGATCATTCCAGCGACGAAGAGAATGTTTCCATCGAGCGGGGAACTGTAGCTGAAGATGAAAAAACAGGTCTCGCGAGAAAGAACAGCAAGGACAAGGTTCCGTGCAGTGTTGCAGGAATGCTCGGATTTGATAGTAGCGCGATCAGTGTGAAAACGTCAATGAAATGGAACAGAGTCGCATGCGATATTCATTGACCAGAGTCGCATGTGATATGAAAGCATCTCGTCTTTGATCCAGAGAGCAGCTCCACATTCGCATATTCCACAGGCGTTTTGCGATCGGCCGTTGTCTTACTTCGAGCTGAATCGAGGAACGCCGGTTCAACTGTGGAACCGGTCGCTCTACACGCGCAAGAAGAAGTCAATGAGGGTGGGCTACTTCATTCACAACGGCTTCTTCGACGTCTGTCCGAGCATGAAGCGAGCGATGGAAGAGACCGTGGAAGGTAGACGCCAAAGATTTCGATCTCGTGAGAGCATGTCTGATTGCATCACTACACAACAATCGTTGTGACTCACAGGTCATGATTGAAGGCCCGCATTTATGCTTCATGTAGAAACGCATCGAGCCATCGAGACATATAGGAATACATGAAAAACGAATGAACCATAATTTCCCATTTTGTAGCGTTGAAGGCAGCTGGACACGTCGTGATCCCATTCGATGTCCTCGGCACCACGGATCCGAAATACCAAATGCTCGACGGCTGGGAGGCGTACAGGTATCTTCCGCCCACCCTGTTCGTCTTAACTTCATTCAGTGTGCAAGTGAGTCTTTTCCAGTACTACTGTGTCAGCGAAAACTTCAGCAGACTCTTCTCAGACTCTTCCTCGCCTAGGGCTTTCTCCGAACTTGAATGCTGTTAGAATTCCATGCTTTCTCCGAATTGCACGTCAGAGTTGCTGCGGTCACTTCACAATGAGACTCCGGTGCTACACGTTGCAGAAACCAAGTTGCCCCCGTATATAATTCGTCACATGCGCTTTGCAAATCGTTGTGACGTTTCGCTTGCGAGGAACAAAATTGATTGTCCTATTGCACACGTTTCTGATTGAGAATCGCTCTAATGATGTTCCCAGGCCACTCAGCCACTGAGGGCGTCAATAATGGCAGGATATACGGTGGCTTAGTTGCGGGAGAGGGATCGATGCGGTCTTTCAAAGAGAGCCTCGGCGGTGAGCCAATGTGGCCGGATTACATGGTGATGCGAATGGCCGCGAGTCTCCCGAACTTCATCCGGTTTCCGCTGGGCGCAGTGTTCAGATTGATCGGGGAAAAAAGAAAAGCATTTCTGCTTTCAAACACGCGAGCGCAGGGATGGCCGACGCACGTGGTGTATGAGGACTACATCGACGCAATGAGGAAATACCAGAAGTACATACGACGTTCATTGTTTGTTTGCAACTTATACTTCAATCATCGCATTGTTACAGTGTGGTGATCAGTCAGTTCATCAACAGTGCCACAAAAAAAGCGTGATACTAGAAGTGTTGTGCACAATCATCCGCAGATGACGACTAATGCCATTCTGGACGACAAACAAAGTTCAGCTGAATTTGCCGTATGAAACGTGAAAAATGCCGTATGAAACAAATTTTCAAAGACTGTTCCTCGCCCAATACGAAGACCTGGACCTGGATTGTCTGATCATGCCGGGGGTCGCCGTGCCCGCTTGGCCACACGGGGCCTTCAAGAACTTGTTCCCTGCCTGTTGCTACGCGTTCGCGATCAACCTGCTGCGATGGCCTTGCGGCACCATCCCAGTGACAAAGGTGCGCGCCGACGAGCAGCGGTACGAGAGCGACATCCGGGATTGCATGACGAAGCTCGCGCGGAAATCAATGGTGAACAGTGCAGGCTTGCCCATCGGCATCCAAATCATGACGCCGCCGTTCGAAGACGAGAGATGCATGCGGTGCATGCGCGAAATCGAGGCGCTCTTGAAACAAACAACAGCGCGGAAAAAGATGGAGGGCGCGGTGCGTGGGTAAAAGTTCCAGCGCAACATGTGGCTGCATCCTGCATCATATCCTCACTGTGGCGATCGGTACTGTGATGCAATCCAAAAAGGCATTGAGACCTGCATTCCCTAACACTACTTCTTCAAAGCGTCTGGCTGAAAGCAAGAAAGCCAACCCCGGTTAAGTTCGCGAAGTCACGTGCAGGTGCCGTGTGCATATCATTCGGAACTTGATGCGGTGCCCTCTGGGGCCCTTCGCATCGCGGCGCCATGGATGGTTTTTTGAAAGCATACATGCCATGGAGACTTCTGTAGATACTGCAACGTATGTGTCGAGGTACGGCGCAGGGAGGATGTGAGACACAAGAGCTCGCGTGGGCTTCGATGTGCGAAAGAAAAATTCTTTTGAAAAAAACTCATAAGTGTGAGTGGCAGGATCGTTGCGGCTGTTGGGATTGTATGACATTTTTTGTGTAATACTCCGGGACGTTCTTCGCGTGTTCGTCGTCAAGCAGCGGTCTTTCATAAATCTGTAACTTCCGGAATTGTCGTAGTCGCATCGGTGCACATACTTGGGATGTCGCGAAGCGCGAAGTAGTGAATCATGGAGCTGCACTGCTGCATGTCAGTAGAAATCATGTGTAGGTAGTGCTGTGGAGATGCATGTGTAGGTAGTGCGTTCGCTATGTTGGGAACGTCGATAGCATTGCGACGAAAGATGGGATGGGTATCGTGCGTGTCCCCAGCGATGAGTTGTAAAATGCGTTCAACAAACGAGTGTAAGGGAACCACTCATTCAGAGGAGCAGCTTCGGAAAGGTACGCGTTTATGACCGTTTGGGAAGCGTAGATACGACACATCAGCGAATGGACCGGCCGGAATTATTTTAGATGTGGCAATTCCCTCGACAAAAAACTGGGTTCGCGCTGTGGTCTACCCTGCTGCGTTCCTCCTGTCTCAAAAATCCTGCTGTCCAGAATCACTCCCCGACCTCTCCGCCTTCAATTTGATTTCACTTCCCACTTTTCTCTGACAGGAATCGCAAGAACTCTCGATCACAGCCCAAGATCTTTCTGACTGGAACTCTCGAAGTCGCTTCCGTCTCACTAGGGAGAAATCATCTTGGTGAAAAGTTGCATTCGAAGTTCGGCCAGCATGTTTTGGATGAAGATGATCGTCGTCGGCATGGCGACTATGTACGGTGTGGTGATGGGGGCCGACGAGGTTACTACTGTCGCAAGCGAGGGAAACGACCATGGCGCTACAATTATTGTGGCTCCATTGATTACGGACATGGGAATATGTGAAGGAAGCGATGGTAGCGCAGAGGTCACGCACTGTACGAACGACGAGGTCACGAATTCTACGATCGACGAGGTCACGAATTCTACGAACGACGCGGTCACGAATTCTACGAACGACGGTAGCGCCGAGGTCACTGATTCTACGGGCGAATTATTGTGGAAAGCGCTTGTCCGGGATGCAGAGGTGGTTGCATTTCGGGCGCTTCCGGTACACAAAGTTTTTGATACGTCCTGTATCGTAGGTTTGCCGTTGTATTCATGGATTCATTGACATCTTCTAGTTTGTCGTTGTACTCCTGTCATTCGAACATCGTTTGAAGAACTTCTTGTCGCGCGTGCTCGTTCTAATCTCGGAGTAGTCATCCAAATTTAAACTGGAAGGCTTGCTGGAAGTTCGCGAATACACGTTGGATTCCAGAATGCAGCGCTTGTTGGGACGCCGTCACATCTCTTACAGGCCTCCCGGTAAACACAAAGACTGCACTTGAGTCCTACTTTCTGACTCATTGTTCTAAGAGTGTGTCATCTGATAAGTTCCGCTTTTGCCCTTTACACTTGTTCTGTACTGTTTGCCTTCGTTCAATCATTCATGCCATGGTACTGAGAAATTGAAATCGGCAGTTGACTCGGCAGCGCGATGAGCAAGGGGACATGGTGGAGGGCTTCAGTAATACAAGCCAGCACTCCATCCCGGTACAAACAAATTTTTTTCGAACCATATGGTCCTGCAGGTGATTCAGTCAGTTTCTGTCGCTGAGAATATTCAAGATTTCGATGCAAGCCCTTGTGCGCAGGGCTTCTTTGTGCCCTCTTCTTGTTTTTTCCTATGTGGACCTTCTGTTTGGTGTTTCTGCTAGTGGCCCACCGAAGGGCAGCCAAGTGATAAAACTTGAGCATTCTGATGACTCGAATGTGACGAGAAAAGCATAGCGAATCACATTGACTGGCTAGTCTTAGGATATCGTGCAACGTTTTTTCCAAAGATGATTTTCATGATTGTGCAATCACAGTGTCGGGGCGACTTCGAGAAAGTCTGCAGCGGAGCGCCAGACGCAGGGTGCAAGTGCAACGGCGAACCGTCTGCAGCGGCGCATCCACCGGTATCAGGAAATTGATGCTCCGAAAGGCTATGGTTGAGTGTCAAATCCTGAAAACCGCATTGCCTGCAGCTCCCGTCAACGACAGCTTCTGTGCGCTTTTGCCTACATAAAGCAGATGCTTTTTGCGGATCTCTTTTGCCGGAGTCTAGGCAGTTGAGAAATTGGCATCGCATGAGAGTGCCTGAGCATGGCTAAGTAATCATTGCGTGCGCATTGCTTAACAACGTAAAATTCATTCCGTGAAATCCCAGAATCCTTGGTACTTCATCGTTGCTCCCGCCGGCGCGGTCTGGGGATACATCAGTAACGCGCCGCACGGAGTTGAGGAGTTCTTTGCGGGTCCGATAAACGGCAATCTCGGTGGCGAGGGTCCGCTAAAAATTCCGACGGAAGACCAGGAGAAGAAACATTACGGTAGGACGAGATATTTATGTCGTTCGGTCCCACAATGCGCACGATTCAAAACCAAAAAGCGTTGATGGTCAACAGGAGGGCTCCATGGCATTTTCTTCTTTGGCAGACACTGACGACGCGTTCTCCGACACTTAGAGTTGAGCACTCCGAATTAGGGTTGATGACAACAACTTCACATATGCACGTACTAAAATTTGTGTCGAGGGCGGTCAGTGGACTTTGGCAATAAATAGTGCGCATCAGACGTGCGGAAGGTGGACACCCGTTCTTACTTTCAGGCCTGCATTTCAGTTTTCAATCCAACTTTGTGTACAGCGATCTCCGACTTGTGGCGGTTTGGAGCGGGCGTCATCGCACCGTTGGCTTTCTGTAGTGCTACTACGGGGACCTGCGTAGAAGCGATGCGAGATGCGTATGTGATCTTTTCGTTCGCTGTTGCATCGATCGTTGCGAACCTCGTTTCTAGCCCCTACCAGAAACGCCGCGCTCCGGAAGAGCTAGCCAACGCTCGGAATCAAGTAGCGTACAACGAACGTTTCGATCTGGCTAAAAAAAGGAGAAAAGAAGGTTCCGCCCCAGGATCGGAGACCGAGGGGGTGCCGCCAAAGGTCGCGGAAGTGGGTGCACGGGTCAAGCGAGTGGAGAAGCAGTCTACTCATGGGGATGGAGAATAGTCAATAGGCTCATTGTCATAGGACCTCAGCGCTACAGTAGATGGTTGCTTCTTCTTTCGCAGTACGAAATCAAAGTATTTCTTCAATCGTATTCTTCAGTGAGTTAGTTCTGAGTATTTCTTCTCGCGCATTCTTCAGTATTTCTTCAGTCGCATTCTTCCATACAAAATCCAAAGTTCTCTGTTCTTCTTCGTCACGGGATTTCTTCGATCACGTTCTGCTTTATCAGCTGCTCTCTGCTCCGCTTCATCTGATCGCGGTTCTTCTTTGCTGCTCACCCAGCATTAAATGAAGTTGCTTGATATCGCTACTCGCTAGTGATCCCCCTCACTTGCGTTGTCTGATACAGCATTGTCAATCATTGCTGCCTGCTGGGCCCCAAGTACCACCCGGAGATCCAATCAGTGACGCGGCGTCGCCCAAGCATCACTTGAGCTCGCCGCGAGGAGCAATATGGAACAACACTAACTTAAAGGAAAAAATTGGTGTGCCTACTTGCTTGTGATGGCTGACACCCATGCGCGGCTCCGTGCCAAGCACTGTAGACGTTTCCGTTCTTCAGACTTCCTACTCATTGCTCATACTAAAGACTACCCATTGTTCATACTCGCCCCAACAGTCATGTCAAGCTTCTCCCTCACCTCCCCCTCCCGTTCTTGATACTCCAGCGTACCCATCGTCGACGCTCCCAATTCCCAGGACCAGATCTCACCCCCTCCCATGATCTCAGACCATCGCCCTGCTAGGATCTCGGCACATCACCGACAGGTCGTCATGCAGGAAGACCATCAGGAAGACCATCTCTTTCGCGCGCATGTAAATATCGGAAGCTCGGACCTTCTGTCGTGTTCATAGTTGTTCACGCGCGAACAAAGTTAAAAGCACAAAGCATACATCTCGGATACACCGTCAATCCGTCATGCATGTAAATAAAAAAAGTCAGTGCACGAAAAAATCTTAAACAGCCATCGTTGTTTCCATGTGGCATTGCGATGCTTTCTGGTTTCCTTTGCATTTTAGCGTGGTCATAGTGTTCGTGCATTAACGGCATGCAGGTTTTTGACAGAAACCTACGCATCGGGTGAGTCGAGACAGAGATGAACGCACTACGCAGCTTAAATATTGCGCTCGACTTCTTAAGCTCAGATACATGTTATACACCTCCGCGGCGGTTGACTACGGTGTCAGCAATGCATGAGGCGCAGAGGCGTGCTGCAAACATGATCAGCTCTTCTCTTGAATCGTGAAAAATAATCCACGCGACGAAATCGAAATATCGGCGGGCGCAAAGTCGCCGTGCATCGAAAAGATCAAATGACGTCGGTCTTCGATCGTGAACCGTGAATTCATGAAATTCAACATGGCCTCTCGACAGAAATTAGAACAACTACTATTCAAATCCATACTAATCACATCGGCTCTTCACTCGCAAAAAACTGCATGCAAGCTGGCAGCTTCCACGAGCAACTTCATTATTCCTAATTGCAGTGATTGCAGTATCATAGTGAGAGACGCTCGCAATACTCAATCAAAGGCATTAATCCTTATTGTCACGCTTTCATGAATTGTAGTTTTTCCATTCTACTGAGTATCGCATCCTGCTTTATCCCGACCACAGGCATAGGGAGATTGCATTCACATTGCTTCATGCATATCAGAAGAGTTGTTTGCATAAATTGCAATCTGTGATAGTATTTCTTCTTCAAACAAGAACGAAAGATGATGCCGCACTTCATGACGATGAGGTCTATCGGGAGTGTTGCGGCTTTCAGTTGGATCACGGCAGCGAGCGTTCTGTTCGTCTCGCAAAGCGTCGTACAGCCAGTACATGCCATCGTTTATCCAGAGCGTGAACAAGAAATACAATTTGCGGCGCCACTGATGCGTGACGTTGATGACGCGGCCATCGAGCACGCGTCTAGGCTGACCCTCGCCGGTAAAAAGGGGTTGGCACTTGCTCTCGGACTCGCGGGGAGCACGGCGGCGGGCTTTCGGATGGTGAGTGATCGGGGGCTGATAGGCTACAGCGGAAGCGGCAACTATGGCGCATACGATTCGCCGTACCCCGGATTTTCTGATCCTTGGCGGAGCGGACTGCACGGCTGGCTCGGGCCGAGGCCGAGGGCACTACGGTTGAACGAGATGCCGTCTCAGCATGCGCAAAACGGATCATGGTTTCGAAGTTCATCCTCGCGCAACGGTGGGTACGCAGAGCTACAGCGCCTCAGGGCGCGGTATCTGCAGAGCGAGAGCCTGAATCCTCAGCGAAGTGCAGCAACTTCGACGTCTGCTGCGCCTTCGTTGTACATCCGCGGCGAGCGATACACTGCCGAGCCGCAGGTGGCAGCATGGGCGCACCCATCCGCGCCAATCGATGATGACTACTACTACGCCTACGGCCAGGCCCTTGAAAGTATCTTGGGACAGCCAAATTGGTACGAGCACCACAGGCTCTCTGGTGACCAAGACTTGGCAGCATGGGCCACAACGTCGAGCAGTACGACATCTACGCCTCCTCGTCAAGCGTCTGAAGGCTACGCGAGCAGATTCTCATTTTTCGGCAGAAAAAATCCTATGCTGAAGAGTGGGGACGGTGCAGAGGACTGCCATCACGGCAGAGGTGCCGCTTGCACGCATGGTGGTAAGGGCGGTTCGGCTAGCAGGTTGCTGTACGACGGTACGCTAGGGCAACTCATGCGGGGAGGCACAGCAATCTTAGACACCATGGCATCCCCTGGTTCCCGCCATCGCGGTAGCGAAGATGAAGATGACGCTACTGAAAGTGACCACGAAGGTCATTTTGCTCAGGGCATGAGTGTCGATGCTGGTCGTGGCGGTTGGGTCGATGGTGCATCTGATGTTGTTGCTCACTCTGATGATCAGCGGGACTTGCTTCGCTGGCACAGCAGCAGAGCGTGGAAGCAGCAACAACAGTTCCGTGACGACGAAGTGAACCGTTCGCACAGCAGTAAGCAATTTCCGCCACAGGTCGATTGCCGCTCTGTGGGTCATGCGGTGAAGCAGCCTGATGGCGCGCATCATGACCAGCGTGACGTGTCCCCACCTCGGCAGCCTAGCAGAGATTTCCCTCCGTCTTCGTACATGACGCCTCAGAAACAAATCCTGAAAAACGGAGAGCATGCGTTCGGTCGTAGTCAGCGGCCGCTCGAGCTCATGACCGCGATGGGCGAGGTTCCTTGCGTCATAATAGCCCACCAGAGGATGACTGGTCATTGATAGCGTAAACTCTCTTTTCCGATCTCATTGTCAGAAAACTACATTGATTGTGCCAGTATAGCTGGAGTCCATAAATTTGGCGAATCTGCTTCTGCGGAGCGACCTGGCGATTTCTATCAGCGATGGCAGCGCAGCAGAAGTGTGCATGTTTGCCGGCATTCTCCCCCTGATCTCCACACGTCGCCCAGTGAATGGAAAAAACCGTCGGCACAGAATTCGGAAACGTGGCCGCATCTGGAGAGCGTCCACTTCCGTCCACATCCGGTGCATTCTGGCCAGCGCATCCGAGCGCCTCCCGCAGGCAAACCTCGCAAGGAGCGTTCCCGACCTTCTGGCATCGCGGCCCGCCGCCAAGCACAGTAATTTGCAATATTATTTTTACATTGTGCACATTTCATTTGTGCCGCAGACATCAGAACGCTAATTACTAAATAGTCTATGACAACGAGATTTAGCATTGGTCTGAATTCTGAAACTCCGACACTCCACGTCTTGGCGAGAGGCAAACTGAGTTCTACTGAATTTGACTGACCATTCCTTCCCTACTATTGCAAACAGGCTCCGTTCCGCCTTCGCGGTCGGGGCGACGGCTACGAGCTACGGAGATGCGCGCTACTTCTATGCGACCCCCGCTTCTCAGATCAAAAAGATGGAGGACATCGTGCACTTCGCCGATCGTAACTGGAATTTGATGTACTCGTACAAAGAGGGTGTGACGCGGCAATTTGTCATCACTGATGAGGCCATCCCGCAAATGCGTTACTCAGATCCGCTGCGTTACGAAAACACACACCCTGGGACACCCTGGGAGCCGCATACTGCTGACGCTATTGACGAGCAGTACACGCATGCAGCATTGGCGAATGGCGCGCACTTGAATGCAACTGGAGGGCCGAGGTATGAAGATCTGTTTTTTTTTTATAAATGATAGTCGCTTGTGAGTGACAAGCCGCTGAAAGAAAATTATTTGTGTCGTGACGTCGATGTTGCTTTCACGAACAAAAAAGTATTTCCGTCGACAACATAGTATTGTGAACAGTGACGATCCCGTCACGCTTTTCTCAGATGCGCTTGTCGTTGAAATCTACCTATAACTTACACGAGCCCAATGAATGATACTCTCTGCTACGGAAAAGGTTGCGTCGCGCTCCGACGTTGATGCGGGCGATGGAGAATTCGGCCGATCTGCATCGCTTGGTGCACCAAGGCAATGCGGTCGTACCGCTCTCATCGATGACGGAGAAAGTGCGGAAAATTTTCGAGCGCAGCGGGCAGTTGGCGTCTCGCTTCGCCGATGAAGCCGGCGAGATGTACTTCAATGACATTGAGGACGCACCGGTGCTGTCAGCGGGCCATGCGACTTGGGCAATGGCGAATCCGTATGATAATCCCTTCGTGCCTGGGAACTTGCAAGTGACGTTGGACAACTTGAGTATCGAGTACCGCGCGCCGGCGCCGACGCTGTGGAGCGTCGGAATCCTCATGGTGTGGGTGGATCTGGTGAAATTTTATAGGCGAGGGTTTCTGATGGTAGATGAGAAAAGAGAGGTCGAGTACGCGTCGGGGACGCAGTTTTCGCGCTTCATGCAATACGGAATGGAAACCGCGTGCGAAAAGGCAACTGTTGTGGTGCGGAAAATCAAACTGAAGTTACACGGCCTTGGGGTTCCAGATGATAAACCGACGCTCGTGCTGGACGTATTCAACTCGCGTTTGGACAGGCAGAAGTGGCGCACGAACTTAGAGCATCGGGCGGCGGAGAAGGAGAAGGAAGAAAGTAGACAGTTGGACGTGGAAAGCATTCCGGATAAAGAGCTGCGGGAGTCGATGCGACCTGCGGCATTGAAAGCGCAGTTCACAAAAACGGTACGTCACATGCAGAAGCCAGAGGTTTTGCGGGAGCTGCTGTGCATGGAAGGGGATGCAAATTGTCGCGGGCCAGAGCTGGGATTCGCGATAAAAAGTCTCGATGATTTGGTGCGTCTGTTCCACGTAGCGACCTTGGAGGAGAAAAGCCTGGAAGATAATGGAGATGAGGCGGGCGTGGCGAAAAACGATGATGAGGTGGGCATGGTTGACGATAAAGAAGATGAAAAAAAACATTTTTCTTCCGATGCTTCTACAGAAGTTGATGGGGCATCATCCGAGGAAGAAGAAGCCACTGGTATCCGACCCGTGCACCGACGACAGCTTCGTGGTGACGTCGACAGCAGCGAAGACTTCGCCAGCGACGTAGAACAACACGTGAGGCCGCGCTTTGGGCGCGTTGCAGCACATACAGACGCACCTGCAGAGCAACCACTACGGGCGCGCTCGCCGCGGAGCGTGGATGATGCTTGGGAAGCGAAAACGGGATTGAAATTTCTGTCGCTTTTCAACCGCCTCGCATCCTCTTCTTCCGAGGTCAAGCGTGAATGAATCCCCGGAACTGTCGCGAAAGAAAAGCATCCTTGAGTTCACTACTACGCACCGTTGTTGTGGTACCAACGCTCGACATTCTGCGTTTCTTTGGTGGACGAGCAGACCAATCAGTAGCGCCCTTCATGCTTCCTCTGAGCATTTCTCTTGCGTTCTTGTCGAGGCCACGGGGCATCGGCGGCAAGAAGGACAAGTCTCATCACGTGACACATTCATTCAGACTGGTGGTTGTGTCGTGCACAGCAGAAAACGCTGTCAGTGTTTCTGATGCCAGCGTGCTCTCGCACGCCGTATTCTCGCACGCCGTATTCTCGCACGCTGACATGGAGATTCGTGGCGAGAGACCTGCACCTTCCAACTGAGGAAGCGCTTTCGCGCTGCGGTGGGAAAAGCTTCAGTTGTGGTGGTGACAAAATTTCATCAACATTGGTCAAAGCTGATTACCACGCGCTATGCAAGTCTACACCCTACTGCATGTTCGCCGGGCGAATCTAGACCCCACTGCATGTTCGATGCGAGTCTGTCTACACCCGGGTGGGATCGATGGAAGTGCGTACTCCTTTTCCTTATAGTTGGCTTCAAAGTACTCGTGTACGATGTCAGTTGCCAATCAATAGATTGCTACCACACAGACGTCAATGAACGAGCGTGGTGGCCATCATGACATTCTTAACAGCTTCCGCAGGTGCGTGGGCAGCTCGTTTAGTAGTTATACGTCGTTGGTGGATTTCAAAAGTATGCATAGCAGGCTGCATTCCACAGCACTTCCACGTTCCCAATACAATGTTATTGATCCCCCCAGTTTGCATGTTAGGCAATAACACAACTCGTAGAGTCGTACTGAAAACGATTCGACGGTCGAGTTTGAGTCGGAGGGATTATGAGAGGGGACGCGGCGTGTGTTGACAATGGCGTGGCCGCGACGCACATCCCACCGTCGATGCTATGCCCCCTTGAGACTAGTCTTCGAAAGTCTAGCGTAGCGGGCAATAGAGCCGGATAAAATTCTTGCAGTAGCGTAACTACGGTGGCATGGTTTAACATGTTATCTCAGGTGATTGGCCAAAGGCATGCGCTAGAGATAGTCAAGGCGAGAGAAATGGGCGGCGGACGTAATGCTTCGAACGAAAGCGCACCAAAATTCCGCACACATGTGCGCGAAACAAAGGATAAGAAGAAGTGAGGCTCTGATCCAGAGATACAGATCTTTTTCCACACGTATTTCATGTGTGTTGCCACACATTATCTTGTTCGCACGTTTTTCCATCAAGTTTTCTCGCACTTTGTAACCTCATCATTGAGAGACGGCACTTTGCATCTGGAGAGATGACATTCTTTTTTCTCACACGCAAAAGCATAGACAGAAAGTGTACAGAAACTCCAAGTCAATGTTTGCAGTCCCAAACGAATCCCGAGTGGTTGTCCTTTTGTTGGCCCCATCCTCAGATAGAAAGAGGAAACAGAAGCATCAATCATTCTAAGATCAAAGATCGGCATTGCTCACTATACTAGTTTTTTTCATGCATGTGCCCGGTTGCATTTTGTGCTCCATAGCGAACCATACCACTGAGACTTCTTCAAACATCTGAGTAAATCTTCTTTTCAGTTTGAAGTATAAATAGTAAATACAGCGTGCAAAGAGCAGACAGGGCGACCAGAAAAAAAATATGACGTGTAGCAGCGAGGTCCGCCGAAAGACGACCGGCCGCGGCGTGGTCGCCTGGCTGCTAGCTTGGACGAGCACCGTATCGCCGAACTTGTCCGCGACTGCTTTGCGGCTGAGCACTGTTGAAAACGAGGTGACAAAGCAGCGTCCATTTGGACAGTTTTTGGAGGAAACCTTGCAACTGGCCGAAAGCGATGATTATTGCTACGATGGTGTTGCCCGGGCGCAAGAAGAAAAATGTTCATCCGGAGATACATCGTTCGTGATCAAGATTGGCGGAGGAGACCATGTTGACGACAGTGCTGGCAGAGGTGGGCATGACTCTGAAGTGTCAGAAGAAATGCCGGAACTGAACTCAGACTTTCCCTGCTGCGAATGCTTCCAAATCTCGCGGGGCCCAGTTCAAGGAGCGTCTCTGCTAAACGAGAAGTCGACATCTTGGCGTCAGAATGTGAAAGACCGTGTCACCGCTATAACGAAGCCGTGGGTGGTCGCGAGTGGCGCGCCGTGGGCGGTCGCGAGGGGGTCGAGCATGAAGGACGCGTGTGCATACGTATCGCACGAGAAGCAGGTGGTAGCGTATGCTCCTACGCCTTCTCCACAGCAGACGTACTCTGTCCTCGGTGCAGTTGCGTCTCCGTATCCACACTGTGGGCAGATGTACGTGGGTGACAGCCCATCCGCCGAGACTGAAATCAAGGCATCATCCGCGAGGCGCAAGGAGCACGTGTGTCTGCCGTGGAGCCATGCACCTGCTCGCCAGCGCCCGTGTGCATCATTTTCTGCCGATAATTCTAGTAGCTTTCGGAAACGATTTCGCCTCGGCTTTCCATCACTTCTCAGACAAAAGACCGTTAGCGATGTGAACCGTGGAAAACCGGCTTTCTCCGTGCCACCATTTCTCAGGTGTCCTCGGGAAAACATCTTGCCGCCGGGGTGTGCCATGCGGAGTTTGTTTCTTGGGCCGGAACTCGACAATGGGTACATTAATTGTTTGATGCTACATTGCATTATCGTTCTTCGGCTCCCATTTCCTTGGACGAGCAGTTGCGAATACGCTGTGAAGAAAAGGCTTTTTCATCTGCACAAAGAGTCACACGCATTACAGAAAGTACACTCCGACTGAAAAGTTGAAAACATCAGGTACATTAGCACCGGCGTGCTCGGTAACATGATATCCCCTGCGCTGATGGAAAGCGCTATGCTAGCGAGCAACCACGTTTCGTCTACTCCTGAAGCTGGCAACAACACGCTGCCCAAAATTTTGAACGTCCGTGGCGGCCTTTCACCGGTGGGCATCGAGCTCAGGCTTCTGAATCTGGCCGATGTCTACGAGCTCGATCCGAACATGGTGCAACTTGAGAAAACGAGGCAAACTTCGTTGAAAGATCTGCAGATAGGGGAGAAAGGGAAGCTACGGCCGGCGACATTGCTGCGATCTGTCGTCCGCGATGATTCCGCGGTGCCGGCAGCGGCCGCGAACATGATCCGGTAGCATTCATCATTACACGGCGCCATGACTTATTCCTTGTCTGGCTGGAGTGGCTGCACAGACAGTTTCGGCACTAATAACTACATCAGGATATTCTCGTCAACAGCGCTTCGCCATCCTCAATCAAGATTGCAATGAGTAACACCATCGGTCACAAAAGAAACTAAGAAAACTGATTTCAAATCTTGCACAGGGAAAGAGATTCCGCTGTGTACTCGCCTCGCTTGCAGAGACGCGCCGCCGCAACGAACTTTGTGCCGCTGAGAGCAGATAGCATCGACTGGACTTACGGCGATATCATGGGCTTCACCTATCTCCACAACATGGAGCTATTGCACTACCTGCGAACGTATTCGAGAAATTAGAATCTCTGATTCATTTCGCTTTTTATTTGTACACTGCTTCGACGCTTCGTCGGTTATGTCGTTGAATGATTCGGCCTCGAGGAACGAAATTATGTGTTTCTGATTTTTCACAGCAAAGTACAAGCAGCACACGACCCGCTCACACTACTCATCGATAGTTGGCAGCTGCGTGTTCCATGATTCCGATTATGGCCTTTTGGAAATCTACCATATGACAGGGTGCATAGCGAAAAGCGATTGCGGTGTGGCGATCAATGCAAGTGTCAAAACGCGTATGCACGACGGTTGCTATCGCTTGGGACCAAGGTGTTGGCTCACGCCATGGATGATCAATATTTTGACGACCTCTACAAGCTGCGAGGTCACGTGGCGCAGCGGATGGCGTCGGCAAGCACAAATGCGAACGTAGCCATGGCTGTGTCGAGCAGAACGGACGAGCATGAAAGCGCAACGGCGACGACAACCGAAGACAGCACCAGCAGCAGTGGGTCTTTGATCCAAGTTTCGGACAGAAAGTTTCAGGGCGATCTGGGGAGTCTAGATCCGCTCGTGAACACTTTGGAGTCCGAACAAGTCTTCGACGAAATTTGGCTGAACTGGGCTTTACGTGCGGAGCTTGAAGAAGCGCTAAAACGATCTTCTCGTTTAAGTGTTGTGCCTGGGACATCATCCGAGCCGGACTCAGAGAGACCAAAAAGGAAGAACCACGCGCACGAGAAGCCGGCGCGAGAGTTGATATCCGAAATTATTCAAAATTGCTTGGACAAGCTGCAAGTCGGTGGTACGATTCGGATCATCGACTCTCCGAACGTCCTGGTGGCAGTAGAAAAAAGCGTGGCCGATCCTAGCTTCGCCTGCTCGGTGGGACTCGAAAGGGTTGCTCTGGAATATACTACCTCTGACTTACTGGTGATTCGGAAAATTGGCGGGTGCAGGGCCGGGTATGGCACTAGTGCGATGTACTGAGAAGAAGCCGCAATTGAAGAGGGATAGATACTAGATTGATAATACTGTTGTGAAGGAATGGCGAGCGCAACAACAAGATCCTGGACGCGGGGTTTCACGGTGTATCAGGAACAGTCGGGCACAGGATCTGAAAGCTTGGGCGCATGCAATCCCTACGCGCTGTATTAGTCCCTCTGCTGAGGAAAGTACTCCTATAATGTCGATTCTGTTTGAGCTGGCAGTAAAAGTTTCCGGGCTGCCGTGTGACGACGCAGATGTTGATGTATTCGAGGCATCTGTGCAAAGCGTCCGTTGGAGCTGTGCCGCTCACCCAAGTGGCTATTTGTGCAACTGTCTGTAAAACGCTACAGTGAGCATGTAGTAAGGAAAAGTGGTTCATGCCATCTTCCCCCGTTCGTAAGCTCGATAATAGCCGCCTTGGGTTTCTAGCGGTATGTCGGTATGCCGACCTGACGATCCAGCTCGGCGGAGCGAAATTTCTGTACTGCACTATGGAAGTCTTCAAAAGTACATACTAGCTCACCTGATATTCCGTGTTTTGTTCGGAGCACCAGTAGTGGTTGACTTTTCAGACCAACTTCTCGTCCTTGACTCTTCGGACCAGCAATGGCAGCCTTCAATGCCTTGGTCGGTCTCGACAGCAGTGGTTTCTTCATTATCAACATCGTTCAGCTAGGCGAGGTTTTCTCTTATCATGTATTGTCGGGCTTCTTCACATAAAACCGAAACACTAATCACTAATGTCATGATGACATAGTATTGGTTGTTATTGTCAGTGGATTCGTGTCATATGAGCCTGAGGGTGACTGGCGGCACAAACGAAAAGGAGATAAAAGGAAATGGTAGATTGAAGGTTAAAATGTTGAATGTGGGCGCACATAGCTGTGAGCCACAGTGGCAAAGGACATCGTGATGCGATAGATACATGCAGCTCGAGCGACGCGCAAGTTTGGTTCTATATCAGCGTGGAAAAACAAAAAATGAAAATATCGCGATGTACTTGACCGCAGAAAAGAGAGGCTGAAGTTTTCGAGTTGTTGTCCGCCATCCTAACATGTGGGCTATCTTGATATGCTAAGATGCAATCACGCGTTCTTGATCCGTGTTCTGAGTTTCAGATGCGTCCCGCACGTGGGCTTTCGTCGTGTGTTGCAAACGTTGCGCAGCTTTTCCCATCGGTGCACTTCTGTGAAAAAGATTGTCTCCTGTACAACGGAAGTTCGGCCATGCATTTTAAGCTTCGTCAGAATTTTTCAGAGACTTAACTTTTCATCACTAAATACTACAGGCATTTTTCTGGCTTTCTGCGGTGAACGTGCTCTGGGAGGTTCCGAGGCCCTGGCGCGTCCGTTCCCCTCCTAGTAGTGGTGGTGGGGCGACAAGTCTGGCGCGGATCAAACATCGGGCAGGCGGTCCTAGCTTTCCAGCGGTCGCCAGGCGCGAACGTTGGCCGCAGCTTACGACAAGGCGGCGAGGAAGTGAGGCAGCGGACGCGGGCAAGCTGCGAGCTAATCGACAAACCAGAAAAACGCGACGGGCTCTCCGATTTCATTACAACACGGCTACTCGCGGTTATTCTCAACAACCGCAGCGCAAATGAGGGGCAAGCGACGCGCCTCGGTCGTGGCGGCCCTATTCTTGGCGGCGCAGGAAAGTCTGGAAACCCGTATGGAAGTTGCAGCGCGCCAGCGCGGGTCGGACATCCAGGGCGGCAACGCGTGGTTGCATGGCGTCGTTGCCCCCTCGCTCCAAGAAATACGCGAACCGAGCCATAGGCTCCGGCGTTGCGGATTACCAGGGGCAGGCGGGTTGCCGGTTGGAAGCTTGCACCCTCGGCGCTCGGCTCCCAAATTCAAGTAAAACTGAAAGTATGTTGGCAGTTGCAGTTCAATTGCGCGTCGCTTTCGTTTTTCACTCCGGTCGAAGTGAGGCGCGGGGCGGTATTCCTGAATCACGTTTCGAAGAAAAGATGCGTGTCGGACTGCGGGCCTGGTCGATTTTCATTCAAGTTTAGTTTGAGTTCGCGCAAGGTCCGTGGCCATATCTGGGTAGCTAATCGACGCTGTCGGTCCAGCGCGGTTCAGATTGTCTCGCATCGCGCGGTCCGGTTTCCCTCTTCCTCTTCAATCTTGTGTGATGTCCTGGGAGCATCCGTTTGGTCAGTGTCAGTGTCGTTTAATTGCTTTATGGGTTCAGGTCCTACGGTTTCCGCGCAGTGGAGTCAGTTGAGTCTCCTAAAAATGCGGCGGGCGCGGTCTTCGGTCGATATCATGAATATTAACTCATTCAATGTCATGAGATCGGTTGGGCATTGATTCGATCTTTGCGCAGGTCCAAGTTGAAGTAACGTTTTAGTAGGTTTTTTCTTCTTACGCAGGAACGAATTCGTAGAAGGAACGATCTCCTACGTTGTTCGTCAAATAACGGTTCCGAGTGATATGTTTGCAGGTCAGACGAGCTCAGAGACTCCTGATAAACAGTAAGTGAGCAGCAGGTCAGGAGGCGGGTTCCGGTTTCGGTCAGTGAGTTCAAAGCACTACGAAAATCGAAGACGAGAGTTCGTCAGGTCATGATAGACGGCGCATTCCGTCAATCCCGTTCCGCGCGCCGCGGGTCTTAGACTTAAGCTAAGTAATCAAATTTCTTAGACGCATTGATTCATTCATTGCTAATCAATTTTTTTTTGTCACGGTGTCAGGTAGCGAGTTCAGATGTTCATTAAGAGTTCTCTGACGTTTGTTTGCGTGTCGTTGTCGCGGACGGAGCAGTTCGATTTACAGATCCGTGGAAGCATGATCTTCGTTCCCGGTAGAGTTCCCGATTGTTTCGTCAAGGGTCGTCGTGTGAGTTCCAAAAAAGATCGCGCAACGTGTTTCTGAAAATGCGCATCATCTATCCAAGAGATCATCGAGCACTCATTTTGGCAAGAAAAATGTTCGCAGCATCAATCAATGAGGCATCGTCGATTCTTCAGAGAGACGTCGTTGAGATCCGCGCATCGAATGAACGCACGCCACTTAGTCATCTACACAGTGCATGGTCGACCTCGTGGAAAACACATGATCGGCAAATTTCAGACACCGGATCCGATTCAAGTGACAAATTTTTGTATGATGCATGTTTCCTCGCAGACCCAGGCTACAGCAGTATCCTGAGAAAATTTATTTCTCGGATTTTGGGTTCCCCTCGTTGGAAGCGTCGAGAGTCGCGCGAATGTGATTGTCCATTGGCGCATCCAATGCTCGCATGCAAAATTTATATGAGCAGAGTATCATTGTGTCATTTGCAACATGGGCCGATAGAAAGCGAGGAGTCGGATCCTGTGGTGGTGGATATTGTTTCTATGTTTTTTAGTCTCTAAGCGCGGATCTGATCGCACATTCTCAGCACAAACATTGCATCAGTGACGTTCTTGACTATCGTGTCGCATCGTTTCCCCTATTAAAGCATGATCGATTTTGCGTACGTGGATCTGTCGTCATTGGGCGTCGTCTGCCTCTGCATCCCTTGAAGATTCATCCGAAGTAGTGTCATGAACTGCATGGTTCGCATTCAGAGAAACCATGATGGCGCTCCTCAACAAAGCGTGCCTGCCGCAGCTCATCCTGGCAAATTTTTGGGTGAACTTGGCGAGCATCTGCACAATCCGTGGCAGCGGTGCGATCAATGCGAACGCTTTGCGGCTGACTGTTGTAGACCAATTTCAACGTGGCGAGACGGGAAAATCGCCGCGCCCGTTCACACAGTTTCTGGAAACCGTGCAGCTTGAAGGCGACGACTCGGATGAGGATCAGGATCAAAGCCCCTACGATGTACGGGCGAGCGAGAAACCGCTCATTATCCAGGTGGGAGAAGAAACTGGCGTTGATGGATCTGACGTTGGCGATGACAACAGTAGCCCTCCTAGTCCGGATCTCTGTGAAGTGAGCGAGTGCCTTAATAGCGACCAGATTCCGCTTCTGCGAAAGCACCGACGGTCGCAAGGAAATGTTATTGAAGAGGGGGAATGCTCGTCCCCGCAGTGCGAGCGACTATCTGACCGACGGTATTCTTACTCGTTGCTCGGCACGGTCGCGCCGCCGTATCCGCAAAGCGACAGTGACATTTACGTGAAGCCGCGTCGCGAGAACGAACCCATATCAGCGCCGTCGCACAAAACACCGAGCGTCGCATTCGGATTCAGCGGCGCGTGGCGCCAAGGTTTCGGCTGCAAATGTCGGTTTCGCATGCACTACGGACCAAAAACGGCAGATGGGAGCCAAGGATCGATTGCCTTTCACGCAGTGCCGCCGTTCGTTAAATGTCCAACCATGCGAAGCTGGTTCGGAAACATTGGAGCGCCGGAAACTACTTTGCGGAGTTTGTTCCTGGGAGCAGATTTGGACAACGGGTATGCTTCATTCCGTCGTCACCGTGAATATTCTGCTTTCACGGCGTTGCACTATTATTTTAGAGTATCGCTTGAACGCACAACTCTTGTGAAGCATGCTAGCAGTAGTTTGTCGAACTGATTGTCTGATTGCATCCCGGCGTGTCGAAGTAAAATCGTCTGTGAGCGTACCGGCCCGTTGTCAACTTTCGTATCATGTTTTCACAGCACTCATCATTTGCTACAGGTACAGCGGTGCAGGCGTGTTTAGCAATATGATATCCCCTGCCTGGATGACAAGTTCTGCGGCGAGGAGCGCACAAACTCCCCATGTTGGGAGAGCGGCGAAGACGGGATTGCCCAAAATTTTGAACGTGCGTGGAGGATTGTCTGCAGTCGGTATCGAACTCGAGCTATTACAGCTGGCTGAGGTGTACGATCTCGACCCGCACATGGTACAACTCGAGGAGACGCGGCTAGCGCCGATGCAAGACTTACACCTTACGGCAAAGTTGACTGAGCCGAAATTGCCCGATTGCGTCGCCCGTGACTCGCAACGCTCAGTGCTGGGTGAAGCGACTGAGAACCAACGGTAAAATGATGAGCCGGACATATTTTTTTGCGAAAGCAGTTCTGCAAAGCATGTGTATCAGCGCGCAACAGTTTCAGACCGTACAACAGCCATGGTAGAACAATTGCTGTACTTCGCGCATGCCTTTGCATACAGTAGACACAGCAGCACAGTCACCACCGGCACAAAAACATATGCAGTGGGGGATCCGTCTCTTACTCGCCGCGGTTGCAGAGGGACGCCAAAGAAATGGACTTCGTGGGCAACGCAGACTTCCGTCGGTGGTCTTACGGTGATGTGATGGGCTTTACATACCTACACAACATGGAGCTCATGCACTACTTGAAAACGTACGACCTTAATAGTTTTCTGCTTTATCGATTTTCTTTTTAGAATTCTCTGTCGAAATGGGTCTTCTTCGAAAAAGTCTCTCGACGCTTCCCCTAAAGAAAACTGAAAAAGTCTTCACGCAGCGAATCCTTGAACCTTGTCCAGAAGAGATGAATGATGACTCGATTTTTCACCCTACTCATACGAGTAATATACGGTGAAGCCAAACAAAAATCTTGATTTGCACGTCAGTCTGACACTCTGGCATTGGTATTTTATCCGAGAAACCTTCTGTCGAATGAGCAGATTTAGGGTTAGAACGCAGCATGATGACACAATACACCTTGCTGGCACCAGGCAGACGTGCGTCTTCGCACATTTCCATATGGTGAGTCACGTGTATTGGAGCTGGTCTGAACTCTGGTATCTCCTCAGTTGTCGTGCAACAAATTCATTCATTCGATCGTGGCACGGTAGCATCGCAAAGCTCGGTGATGAGAACATTTTTGTACCGCTTTTTGTCCTAGACTCGGAGTCGGTGAAGTTACAAAAATCTTGATTTGCACGTCAGTCTGAATAGCTTGCGCTTCCTGTTCTAGTACTAGAGAAGCAGTACTCACGACAACAACAGGGTTGTCTGGTCCGAAAGATTGCTCGCATCTCTGTGCACGACGTACCAACGTGATGACAAATTTGTTAATCAGGTTCTGCTGCTGACTTTCAGTGATGAACTACACAATCATCTCTCATCGGTCTGAACAAGAAATTCCTTGCAAGCGGTGGTTTCAAGCAGAGCTTACGGCTCATTCAAGAAATAACGCTGACGTGATGACGAACTACATTTAATATACGCTCTGAATACTTGAATTCTTCGGAACAGTTTGAGGAGCAAACATACTCTAAGAAGATCTGACTAGCCATTGTCGTGGAGTCGAATGTGAGTTTATCGCTCAAAAAATCGCAACTCGATGTCATGCATGTCTGTCATCTTTAGGTATGGAGATCTCACACGAGTCTGACGATTTTTATTGAGGCCACGATCATAGATCTCCATCTGATCTTGATTTGTCGATTGGTTGGCATCAGCCGATTGGCTCGTTGTGAGGAAACGCGTATTGCTACTGCAAAGCTTCACATAAGAAACGGCTTCCGCCATGGAGTCAATGCCCCATTGCAAAACAGGGTGCATCGAGAAAACCGACTACGCTGCGGCGAAGGGAGCAGTGTATGCCCAAATGCGTACGTGAGCAAATTATTGGGTGGCGGACAGGAAACCAAGATGTTGGCCTCCTCGGACGGCGGCGGTGTTGACGAGCGGTATTTCGATGAACTCTACAAGTTGCGCAAGGAAGTGGCGAAAAGGATATCGTCGGCTCAGCAGCGGGTAGCGCCGGCGACGATAGCTCCGGCGACGACAAACGCTTCGCCGAAACTCGCGCAACAGACAGGAGCATCGGAAGACGGTACAGGCGCCAGCAAAGGCGCCATCAATGCCGTGAGCACCCCTCTGATCCAAGTTGCGGATCGGAAATTCCAAGGTGACCTGGGCAATCTGGATCAGCTAGTGCGGGCGGTTTTTCATGGAGGAGGCACAGGCGAGGCTACTTTCGATGAAATCTGGTTGCACGCGGTTTTGTTGAAAGAGGTGAGGGACGCTGCAAAGAGATCTTATCCGAGTGCATCGTCAGGGCCTGGCATGATGGGGATACGCAAGAGCCCCAGCTTCGAAGAACTTGTGGGCACGGCGGGACCATTGCAACGAATCTCCCCGATGGCAGCTGAGCGGGAGCTACAAAACATACATCAGAGGTCAAAAGAAGAGCTCATGGGCGAAATTCTACAGAAACTGTTGGATAATCTCAAGACTGGCGGGACACTCCGGATAGTCGACGCGTCGCACGTGCTGACATCGGTCGAAAAATGCTTGACCTCGATATCATCGCAGAGAGGCTCGTCTTCGGTGTCGTTTGCAAGAAGCATCTCGCACAGGACGAAAGTCGAAAAAGTGTCCCTAGACTACACAACTTTCAACCTTCTGGTGATAGAGAAGATTGCGGCATAGCTAGGGCAGAAAGCACGGGGTGCTCAGCATTCACGAGTGGCTACTTCTATGGCAGTGGCTACAGACTGACTGGTTCTCGAATGATTGTTGACAGCTCAGTAGTCGTTTTCATCCAATTCCGTATTGAGGGAAAGCAGTGGGCACGTGCGGGGAAAACTTTTTCAAAACGTGGCAGCATACTGCAGGGTTAGACAAGGGTTAAAGCCGTCCGTAATGAGGCCAAAGACCACGTGGATTGCCAGATTCGCAAGTTGGATTCTGTTCTAGATGTCTAACACATGGATCGATTCCGTGCAAATCAGTGGAACATTGAAAGCGACATGGAGCTGAGCGGCGCTCGCCTACGTGGCGAAATGTTGTCACTCGGCTTTTCTCGTTTAACTTAAGATAATTGCTACATCAATGTGTTCGGATTTTTTTTTGGACTTGCATGGGTCTAGGCACACTACACTAAGCATTAGAAGATTTTGTTTACTTCAACTACTTCCGACGACGTTGTGCAAGAAATCCTCGACACTCCGAAATCCGATCGCAAAAAAGCATTCAAGCAGCGCGAATCAAAGTCGATGGAGTGTCGCCCTACACGAATTGGTTGCAGAGTGGTGCATGGTTGTGACGAGAATACTTCTCACCGAAATTCCGACATTGTCCTACACTTTTACAGGCAGGATTTTGGCATCCAGAACCCGGCTGCAGAGGCCTCCACCCCAACAGGGATCGTGTGGGTTCTCGTGTTTCGCGTCGCTCTCGATGGTTGCGCGGGGGTCCGCCCTTGGGCTCAATTGTGCGAATAACGTGGCCCCGCACGCGTTCCTGCGTCTGCGGGAATTGACGGGCGCGCAGATGAATGATGGCACGCAGCTGATACAGGCCGCTATGCTGAACCGCGAGTTCTCCACGAATGCAGAAAGCCCCCTGATCTTGGGTAGAGTTGCTCCTGCGTCTCGTTGTGTGCGGGCCGCGGTCCATAGCCGAACCCGGCACCGGGTCGAGCATGTCTCTCCTCGCTGTAATTGAATGTTGGCCGAGGGGTCAGTGGCAACGATGTCGCGACAGAATGCCGGCGGACCATCATCGGGCAGGGCGTCCCCAGTTGAGATCGCGGCAGCGATGAGCGGGCCCACGGTGTTTCCACGAGCGCGTGGCGGGCATTCTGATTCGATCGAAGCTCAGATCGCTTGAAGAGGCGTGGTCAGGGCAGTTGAGATAAGCTTGACTCCAGAGGACTGGTGGCCCCATCGGGCGTTTCTTTGGTTGATTCTGGTTTAGCTCTAGGAAGGCATCGGACACAGCGGTGAGAATTCTTTGGCTCCCCGGGCGTTTCAACGCTTCAAAATGTTGTTGCCCAGTCAAGCAGCGTTCGGCTTGGCGTCTTGCAGTAAGCGCAACGGCAACGCGAGACGGCAGTGAGCCTGGTTTCCGCATCGTCTCACTAGTCTGTAGTCATTCTCGGAGCGGGTTCGATTGCGTTCAAGCTTTCGTTTGGTCCCACATGTATTAAATGTAGAGTGAATTTCGTAATCGGGGCGCAGATATCTTTGGCTCAGGCTCCTCTATCGTTTGGGCGTCCTGTCGTTTCCATGATGTCTGGAGTCGGATCGAAACCGGAGGCGAGCGGGCCGGACGGAGTCATTCATTGTCAATCGCGCATCAGTGCGAAGTAGTCATTCCTTGCGTGTTCATTTCATTTTCTGTGTTATTCTTTCTGTAAAAAGTTCGGTTGATATCAGCAACGAAGTTGAATCAATGTCATGCAGGATATCTAGTTCGAGATCCGTCGGCGAGTCGTGTGGCGCGTTGATTAATGATTGGTCTGTCATACGCATTTCAGAGTTGATTGGTGTGTCCGTTTCGCCGACGCGATTAAGACTTCGCTTAACTTCCGCAGCTAAGGTTGTAATTCTGTTGTCCCGGTGTGTTTCGATCCGGTCAGTCATAGTTGGGTTTTATTTTATTCGCGCATGCAAGCTTCGACTTGTCGAAGACACGGAGGAAAAAACATTCGTTGACAGGTTCAGCAACCCAGAGCCCAAAGATGGAGAACCCACTTTGTCCATTTAACATTTTGTCATGGCTCGGAGCCTCGAGCGGTCGGGGTCTCTTAGTTTGTTGTAGGGCGTTTCAATTGTTGACTCTGACTATGCGTCAGCGTTTTGTTCTAGTTGCAATCACAAGTGATTGAGGTCGGGTGGTGGTCAGCGTTGCATTATTTCACAGCGGTCGGATTGTTGCAAGGAAAAACGTGGTCTTTCGGGGTCATCTATTTTCTGTTGGAGTTCCGTTCAGCTTGAGGTCAGGGCGAATTTCGACCCTCGGTGTCTCGCAGGTAAGGAGTCAAAAAAGAAAAATATTCTAGCATTGCTTTGCATTGTTCTATTTCATTTCGTGTTCAAGGATTCTGTTGTTCTATTTTGTCTGACATCATGCGTTGTCAGACGATGTTCGCGTCTTAGGAAGGCAGGGGGGCGAGGTGCAGGTGGCGCATTGTTCGGCATCAGCATCTATTCATATCTTGCACCGCACAGTCAAACGCGCACTCTCCATTTTGGACTCGTCGGGAATCGGAACACAGCGCGTCGATCTGTCATTGGCGCGCAGTGTCTTTTCGTACACTCAGTCTCACGGAGAGTTGAGCTTTGGCGGTCTGTTGTTCCAAATTGCGTTTCAGCTCTTTGCGTCTCATTTTGTATGTCATGTCAAAACAAGATAGCAACGCAGTGCAGATAGTGTTAGATGTCTGAGGATCTGATATCGAAATCCCTTGTCATGTTTATTCGTCATAGGGCCCGTCTTCCCGATGGTTCAGAAACGATCTGACAATTGCTAAAACGGTAATCTCAGCGTCAAAATGGATGCAAGTCAGACATTTTTGTGGCACGATTTTGTCCATGGTACGTGCCGTCTTCGTGCGTAATTCAAGACGGTCCTGCAGGGCACAAGATGTCGTCGTGCCTGAAGACAAAGTTTGACACATGTCCAAGCGGGCGAGTCGCGTTCCATCGCACGATGTCAGCATTTCCATTTTTGTGGTGGGTTGTTTCTCTGGGGCTCGTCTGTCCTTCGAGCGGATTGCAGCTCTCACGGAAGTTTGGACTCCAGTCCAACGGGGCATTCCGGGATTTCCGTCGGGACGAGATTTCCGAGCGGGAGAGCGGATTCCAGCAGTGGGTTAATAATCTCGTGGACGATATCGACGTAAGCTACTACGGTTTGTCGGATGGCGACGTTGGTGGAGAAGAGACGTACATCTCAAGAAGAAAAAGTATCAGGAAACAGGAGGAGTATAACGTCTCGAAAAAATCATCGAGTCGATATCAAGTCCTCGGCATGTTGCCACCGATCGGGGGGGACGATCCGAACGAAGACGTCGTTGCTTCCCACCCCAACAGAGATCCGTACGGCAACCCGCTCATGCGGGGCCTGATCCGGATCAGAGAGGACTTCATCGCGCCCACGTTCATCGACCTGCGCAAGGCGTGGTTCTTTCGTCGAACAACGTCATCTTCAAGAACGGTAGCAGTGGCAGACAGCAGTCGTAGTCCCGACCTCGAGCCAGACGGTGTTACAGGTGATGCAACAGGGAAAACCTTTGGTGGTCCAACAAGAGCACCGACATATGGCGATCCATGCCTCGCTGTTGGGGGGCGCACCGGAGATACAGGCACACCACAGCCGATGGTTTGTGGCCGCGAGCAAAGTAAAAGTAGCACCTTGTCATCTGGCACCGCTAGCACTGACGACGGTTCCGCGCGATCTAGCGCTGCAATTCCTGTTGTTCCGGAAGCGACAGCGCGACATAGTCCCAGCACGAGACGATCCCCCACGACGCCGACGCGGCAACCCGTGTATCGCGATGTGCTGACCAACCGCGGGCAGAAATTGACGCGGAAACTCGTGCGGAGCACGTCGCCAAAATCGTTTCCAGTGGCGGGCGGCCTTACGCTTCGAAGACAGTCGAGCAGTCTTGCTTCTGCGGTCCGCACGTCATCTTCGTCACGCATGGGTAACGGTATGGAGGTGGTCGTCACCGCACGGTCTAGCTTTCTTGGCATGTGTGTGGACGGGGGCGCGTCGTGTTGCCAGAGCTATCTCGAAGCCATCCAGCCAGAGTTCATTCTGAAGAGTCCCGCGATGACGGCAGGCAACGGCGGTGTTGTGTCTGGGCCATCATGTGAGTCGCCTCGTGACGTCGATGAGTCATCTCGTGACATTCCAAGCGACGAACGTTTGGGAAGGGAGCGGGTGCCTCACAGTGGCTTCAGTTTGAACCGGAACCCGCGTCGCAGAGACCGCCCAGCAGGGCTCTTGACGGTGCCGCCATGCTGCGTGCGTCCGAAAGTGTTGAATGTGGGCACCGGGTTTTCACTAATTGCAGCGGAGATGATGGTAATGAATTTTTTATATTAGTTTTTGTATACTGTTTCGTCGCATGATGGACATCGTGCTCACACACGGACTGTAAATCTTGGTCGGACGATAGAAGAAGCGTCCGAGGTATTTCAATACGATAAAAAACCAAGATACGCAAAAAGCAGCGTGTTTTCCGATAAGTCAATTGTGAATTTTTGGTTTTAACATAAAAGGTGACCGGGCGCGCTGATGTGTACGACCTGGATCTGCACATGGCGGACATCGAAGCTGTCCTGGACGCGCCAATCGACGCGTCGTGCCTGCGCGACGATGAGCTGCAATTCCAAAACATGGTCCGTGCTCAGTGTGCGTGGCAGAGCGAGCTGCTGGATCAGGAAGTGCTCGAGGGCCTCACAGCCCCGTACTTGGAAGAAAATTTAGTGGAGAACTACACGCATTTGGAGGACAACCTGTTTCTGGAGGCCGATGCATCGTGCAGCACCTCATCGGACAGTGTTGATGTCGACGTGCCGTCCGAGAAGGAGCGCATCGTTGGTTTAAATGATGAGGATGTCGACGAGATTGGCGCCTTTGGCCAGTTGACAGGCCGTGGTGGTGGTGGTGCTAGTAGTAGAGTCTTTGCGGGTGCCGCAAGATCGTCACGCCGCGAAATGTCGTTTGCATCCCCGGATCACGCCAGCAATGTTTTCAGGACCACGTCAGCAAGTGACGAAGGGTATTTGGTGCGGGATGGTGCCAGAAAAGCGCGGCCCTGGTTAGTCCGGGAGTTCATCGCCCTCGTGTATCTGCACAACCTGGAGCTAGCACACTACTTGCGGAAGCACGCAGAAAGTGGTGACGCCGAGTGCGGCGATCACTTCAAGAATCCGTTTTACAGGCACTATCACGATGTCGTTCTGCCGGCTTTGGGTCGGAGCAGTTGCGTTGGGAACAGAGCTGGAACGATTAAGGTAGGGTCGTCAAGTGATGGAAGTGCTGACGTTAGTGTCGTTTCAGAAAAGATCGTGAGCCACTGGGCGCGAGCGGACCACCACAGCACTGCGCCAGTAGCAGCAGCAACGGCAGCAGTAGCTTCTATTCACGTTGACCAGCGCAGAACAGCGGCGGCCACTTTAATCGCCGCTCTGCAAGCGATGTCACGACACAACGACGCTGGTGGCGCGGAAAAAGTTGCAGGTAGTGCCGCCCAAGCGGGTGATCCTGCCCCGTCAGCATCAGCATCTCCCCTGTTGGAATCGCGCCAACTGCTCGAGGAAACGCGCGCGAACCGCGAAAGAGAGGCGGCGTACTTCGACCAGTTGTTTCACCGCCGTTTCGAAGTGGCGCAGCTGTACGCCATTAGTGATGAAGACGTCGCTGATTGTGGCACAAGCGCATTCCTACAAGCGGCGAACAGCGGCGACGCTGAGCAGCAGCAGCTCCGTAAGCGTAAGCATCGGCTGTCGCAGGTATACAGACAGCGTAGACTCCAAGGGGACGTCACTCGCATCGGGGAGGTTGCGGGCATCGAGGACGTGGTGTTCGATGAAATATGGCTCAGCTACGTGCTCTACCAGGTGAAGAAAGTAGCAGAGAAAACGACGCCCTCTGACCGGAACGCGGTGAGCAACGTCATCCTTGACACGCTCAATGGGCTCTTGTTGAAGCTGAAGCCAGGTAGCATTTGTGCGAGAAATTTCAAACACGACTGAGTGGCGCGCAACTTGCTTGTGATGACCTTGAAACTCAAAAGCTGTTGAGTACAGATTTTACTGTGAAAATACGAGATAGTAGCGCAGTTGCGCAGCAGCTTGACATGTCTTGAGGGGTACATGCTGACTCAGATCCGGGACCTCATATCATATCGTTCTCTCCAGGAGGCACGAACAGCTCCACGGGAATCATCTCAGGCGCCGCTGTGGAAACGGCACCACCTGGAGCATGCAAAAAGTTCAAGTCTCATGTGTACCATGGCAACGAGTCGGCTCTTCACGCCAGAACAATGACAGAGTTTGTCTGAGTAGTTGTTCAGTTTCACCACCGCATCACGCTGTGCCATCGACCGTCTCTCCTCCATCAGGGGAGAACAAATCGTACGTCGTCAAGCAATATTATAATACGCCGCGCACTTAAGATTATAACACGTCATGTAGGCGTCCACGCAGTCACACTCACATCGCTTCTTCTTGCCTAATTGCGATCGACAAGATCGTATTACAAGAAGCAACATTTGAATTTACAGAAACAGAAGGTCGCAGAAAGGAGTGCGAAAAGTGGCAACCTCTTACCACACCCGATCTTGCTGCTCTCCTCGACAGTTTTCTTGTGCAACATCATTTCCCGCACTGTGAGCTCTACCTGATGATCGTAAACTATTCTTCGCAAGATGCAACTTTTTTTTTGTCGAACGAATGAGTCGAAGCGCTCTATCAATACAAATTCCTAGACTTCTTGCAGTCTTTCCAACCTACTGGAGCTCATTGAGTTCAGTCGCAAGCCTTTAATGAGCAAACGAAGCCCGAACCGCACCATCCGATCAATCTCCGCGATGTTTGTATAGCGTCTCTCGGGCTTGATCTGCATCGCTGGCTCCACTGATGCCTTGTCGAAGTGCAGAAACTGAACTCCGTCTGCCCTGCGAGTATATTAAATTTTGATCGTGATGCAATCATCGAATGGCAACTCGGAAAAACAATATGGAAGTCGCCGGCTCAGGTAATATAGGACGTGCTCGACAGCATGCATGCAATCGCTCTTCACGTGCGCACCGCCACGTCTCGCTTGTCACGACGAATGAAAAAGTGTGAATGATTAGCGTGACATGCTGTTACCGCAAGAATTCCTCGTCTCGATAGGATTTCGGACGAAGAATGTGTACGTAGCTGGGCCGAAACTGATGCAGGCTCTGGGTGATAGCCGACACTCGCGCAGGGGCACCCTCAGCAAGAGTCAGGCTCACCTTTGACATTATTTTCGACATCTCAGATTCATCCTCAACCAACTCCTGCATTGCATCGTTCTTCTTCTGACCACCCCTTCATCATGATTTCCTGAATTGCATCATCTTCGCGTGATTGAATTGCTGCCTCCTGTACCCTGCTTCGTCTTCCTCTTGACACTGTCACTGGCTATCATCATAGCCAATCCTGCTTCATCTTCCTCCAGACACTCAGCTAGGACCATCATTACGTAAGGACGAACGACGGAACGAAAGCTCCCGCTGTCGACGACGAATGACGATGAAGTAATACAACCAAAAAAAAGGAAGAGAAAGTAGTTTAACCGAGAATTCTTTGAGCACGGTCGTCGGCCGGGAAAACACATCCACGTTTGTGTGCAACGACAACTGATGCACTCCTGCCCGCGCCGTGAAGGCGGTATAAAGAGACGATCACAACAACTTTGGGTCTTGGAACTTCCATGACCACATGACATCTGGAGGACCCAACCAAGGAACCAGAGCGCTTGGCAAGTACTACCCAAACTACCCAAGTCCATTAATGATACAGTAGACAAGAGAGACCCACTTAAGCAGTGCCACACCCACCCGGCCAGGTGAGCAACAATGCACTGGCATTCTTCGTGTGAAGGAGGGGGGTCACGCGACACGCGTGCAACCTGATCATTACGACACAATTTTTGCAAAACCCGTCTCGCGCACCCCTCTCCACTGAGCCCGGTCTCCTGCCCGTGCGGAAACCACTGCCGTCCCGTTATACCTACCCGGCTGTACAATACTGTGTTATCTGGGCGAGTGTTGCTGCCAGCAACCTATGCGTCATCTATTTCCAAAGAAGGAAAAAGGGTAAGCGCTCTGCCGTGACCGCGGTGACAAAATGATGACAACACACTCAGAGGCACTGAGGAGCGCAACGCAAGTTCTGGCTGTCGGC
>JACLAC010001400.1_pt1 | contig 49131 bp, 48 predicted proteins | sample 8027881 | NCBI WGS metagenome assembly JACLAC01 (sample SAMN15725517, study PRJNA655200) | protist metagenome | isolation source: fluorescence activated cell sorting (FACS) single amplified genomes of... | place: Spain: Blaines Bay Microbial Observatory, Mediterranean Sea | collected 2016-01-19 | reverse complement strand
TCTGTTCCATGGCCTTCCCATATTAATTGTTTATTTACACTGTTTTGATCTTTTCCTAAAAATATTTCTCCTAAACATCTCCCAAATTTACCAACTCCATGAGATATTAAAATAAATTCATCTTCATTCTCTTTTAACATTTCTATTAATCTAGCTTTTGCTGCTAAACCTAATTTTTTTTCCTCTAAATCTCTTGTACGAGACTCTGGGGCATTAATACCATGCATTCTAATTCTTACTTTTTTAAAAGTATTAAATCCTAAGTCTACCATAGCGTCAATAGTATCACCATCAACTACTTTTATTAATTTTGCACTATATTCAAACATCTTGTATAAATTTTTCTAGTTTTTCAATTAAATCTAATACTTCATCTGGTTCCATTGTTATGGCACAGCAAGTATTAACGTTTTCTTTTACTTCTTCTAATATTTCTAATGCTTCCTCTTTAGACACCTCTTTCTGTATCAAATGCTATTATATGATCTCTACCAGTCATATTATATCCTTTTTCTTCACACATCCTAAATACCTTAGGATACATTTCTATTAAAGTTTCTCTAGTATCACCCGCAGGCATAATATATGTTTTATGTTTTGGAATTAACATTTCAACTCTAAATGCCTCTATTTCATCTAAATTTTCTTTTGTACCATCCCATACAGGTTTAAAGTGATAATCTAAATGGTAATCTATAGTTTTTTTAATAGCTTCTTTATTCAATCTTAAACGATTATGAGTTTTAATCATTCTTTCATCTGTTACTGCCCCATTAGGTGTGACAGCTCCTAATACAGGTAATGAATTTGAAAATTTAGGTGATAAAGATATTAAATCTAAAGGGTGATCTGTTTCTAAAAAATGAGAACCTTCAGTTTCAATCGTAACTAAAATATCTCTTTCATTTGCAAAGTGAGTAATTTCATTAACTAAAGCAGGATGCATTGTAGGTGAACCACCTGTTAACATCATTTCTTTTACATGAGGGTTATCATCATATATTTTGATAATATCATTAAATGTAAATGTACCTTTTTCAGGATGAATACTTGTATACCAAGAATCGCACCAACCACCTTCTCCAAAGTAGCATCTATGTGTGCATCCCGTTGTTCTAACTGCTATTGTGGGTCTTCCAAATCTTGACCCTTCTGATTGTACGCATCTGTATAATTCTAATACAGGGAGTACTTTGTTGTAATCCTTTATTCTTTTTAACATATTGTAATTTTTTAAAGTGGTTTTTTATTCACTATAATATGCAGCATTTTTTCCATGCTCCATAAACTTAACTTTTGTTACTCTAACTCTATTATCTGTTTCAGTTTTAACAAATTCATTTAACTTATTATAAATATACTCTGAGAATTTTTCAGCACCTGTAGCTTCAATTATTCTTAATTGAATTATTCCTAATTCATCCATAGTTCTCCAACCACCCATTCCTGGGTCATCTTTAGCTACTATTACAGTGTGGTCAAACATATAATCCATCCATGCTTTAGGTTGCTTACCGTCTATAAGAGTTTTGGCTCGTTTCATACCCCCAAAATCCCATACCCAGTTACGTTCATCTAATTCTCCTTCAAAATATACTTTGAAACTAATACCATAACCGTGTAAAAATCTACAGTGTGTATTTTCAGCTTTCCATTGACGAAACACTGTACTAAATCCGTCAAAAACTTTACTTGATTGAAATTTTCCCATTATACTAATTCTTCAAATATTCCTATTATTTCACTAAATACTAAAATCAAAGCTGCTATTGGTAAATCAAATGGTATTACTATATAACCTAATATTCTAATAGCTGATTTTATAAAACTTACTACTTGGTGTTTTTTTGCGTCTGGATAATTCATATTAATCTCTTCCTTTAGTTACGACCCAATCATATAATAATTTTTCAGCATGGATCTTTGCTGTTTCCCAATCTACAGGGCCTGTTTCATCTGCATATTCTACAGGATCAGGTCTTCCTAATTTAATAAATGCTTCTATTCTTTCAACTGATGAAGCTGATTTATAATCCGAATACCAAGTTCCATTAGGCAAATCTGCCCAGGGGTGTTTAATAAAAATTGGTTTATAACTTGTGTTTGTTCTTTTATAAACTTCATCAAAATCAATTCCTAAACATTCACAACATGATTCTCCATCTTTTAAGATATCAAATTTATCCCCATCTAAATAAGGTGTGTAGGATAGTACTCTTTCAGAATCCCAATTACCTTCAGCAAATGCTTTATAATCAGCATCTCTAAATTCTTGTCTACAATCAGGATAAATTTCATGATCTCCAGCATGAATGCCCATTGCTATTTTAACAAGTGATTTTGTTTCATTAGCAATTGATAATGCCACGGATTGTATAATAGAAGAAAATATTTTATTTCTGTTAGGAACTACTGTTGCTTTCATATTGTCATTTTCGTAATGACCTTCTGGTACTTCATCTCCCCCATCTACTAAAGCTGAGTTTAGTAATTGTGATAAACCATCTAATTTAATTACTTGATAATTTATATTATGTCCTTGGTAAGCATCACTAGAATTAATATAATCTACTAATTGTTGTGCTCTCTCTAATTCAACTCTATGTTTTTGTCCATAATCAAAACTAAGAGCTGTTACTTGATATTCATTTGCTAATAGGTGAAGTAATAGTGTACTACTATCCATTCCACCACTTAAACTTAATACTGCTTGTTTCATATTTTTATTTTTAAAAAGGTAAATCTTCTTCTTCTGGTTCAGGGTACTTATTATAGGGTTCTTTATTTTCTACAGCATAGAAATATTCATCTAAAAACTTTGTAGTATAGCAAAATACTTCCCCTTTGTAACCCCCTTGTTCAATATACTGTGTTGCATATTTTTGTTTAGATTTTATTGCCGCTTTATTTACTTTATCCCCTAAATCGGGTCCTGCGGCATAACCTAAATACTCATACAATGAGTGATATTCTATTCCATTTTCAATTTGCATATTATTTATTTTTTGGTATAAATTCTCTAAATTTTTCTACATTATACAAAGCTATATCCCAATTCTCACTGTCTCCTTTAAATTTATCTACTTTATGTGATAATTTTTCATCTAGTCCATAATCTTTATATTTAACTCCTGCTAAACCGTGAATAACTGGGTTTGAAGTATCTATTGATTCAATAAAGGGCATATCTTTATACCAACTAAATTCCTGTGGTACATTACAACCTAATAGATGTACTCTATCAAATTTACTAATTAATCCCTTATTATAAAATTCCTTTACAGTGTTATATCTACCATGAGCTTTAGTTATAAACTCATTTTCTCTAAACATTTTAGGAACAGTACTTAGTCCTTCTAAATAATACCAGTCAGCACCATAACTAAATGCTATTTTTTTATATCCTTGAGTTTTTAAAATACTGTAACATTCCCAAGCTTCTGCTTTATTGTTTGCTTGAACTACTGCTACTGGGGTTGTTATTTCAGGATATTCTCTGCTTAACCAAGATTTTGCTGCCACTAAAGTAGCTGTTTTATCTTGCCAGTAATCTGGAACTATAAATTCATTAGGTTTAAAATAATTCATCCAATACCATAATCTATCAGAATCATAAGGTTTACCTAATTCATGTAATGAATTATCCATTATAACATATCTTCCCATTTCCTTAGATTGAACAAAATATTTCTTATACTCTTTACTTTCATCCAATAAATGAGGTAAGCAATAATCATAATCATTAAATGATCTACTATCTTTTATGTATTGGATTGGGACTTCGTGTGATACTTTCATATATATTTTCTTGGTCTACCTCTTGTTTTTAACTTTTCTTGTCTTGTTCCGAATTGCTTATCACAATAATGATAAAAATTCTCTAACGTATTTCCAAATTCAAACATTTCTTCTCTTATTTGAGCGCGAGACATTTTAAAATGTAAATAGAAGTCTTTTTCAATTTGAAGTAATTTCTTTTCTTCATCTTTTTCAAAATCCTCTAATAAACGTTTTCTTCTAGCTTTATGGATAGATGCTTTTTCATTAAATTTTGTAGCATCAGGCCAAGTTTCTTGATGAATTTCGTTTATTTCAATTTCTGCAAATTTGGATTGCCAATAAAAGTGTGAAAATTCATAATCCCCATTTTGGATTTTTGTCAACAAGGCTGAATATGGGTGAAGTGGTTTGTTTGGAGAATCATATCGTCTCCACCATTTAAATTGATTATAATTTAAAGGTTGCAATTCTGCAATTTTTTCTAAAACTAATTCTTCGTTTACTTTATATAAGGACATACCTAAATATACGAATTTTTTTTTAAGAATCCAAATAATTTTTAATAAGTAATTGTATTATCTTCGTCTCTTAATTTTTTTAATTGTCTTTCAGCTTTAGTTAAAGCGGGGGCAAATAAAGGTCTATTACGCATTTTTTCAATTTCCCCTTCTAATTTTTCTATAGATTTTTTTCTATCCATGTTTTCTTTTAATTCAGCTAAAGCTGCTAAATCCTTATCTTCCTCTTCTTTACCTATTATATCACTAACATCATAAGGGGTATTAAATTCTTTACCTTCAGGAACAGAACATTCTACTTTCATACCCTCTGCACCATCTATTTCAACAATTTCACCATATAAATTTTCCTTTGTGGGTTTTCTTAATCTTTCAAAGGCAAAATTAGCTGCTATTACTAATGCTATTGCTAAAGGATCAAATACAAATATTATAGTTAATAATAAATAGTTTATAATTTTATCCATAGGAGTACCTGTTAAACCTGATAGGTATTTAAGGGGACCTAATTCACTAGTAGAACCATCCTCAATTCTAGTTTCTACTATTTCAGTTTCATATTCAAATATTTTAGTATTTAAACTATCTACCTTACCATTTATTTCCGTTTGTCTTAATATAGCTTGATCCAATTGTTTTTCTAAGGCTCTACGTGTTGAAGAGGATGTTGTAGTTATAATTTGATTTGTTTCCCTATCTCTATATTGAATAGTGTTATTTGCTAATCCATTTCTTAAATCAGTTATAGCCGTATTAATAGATGTTTTTTCTTCAGTGTAAATTTCTAATTGTTCTTTAACATTGTCTCTTTTAGTTTCTATTAAAACTACTCTAGCTTCAGTGTTACCTTCTCTATTAGCTGTATCTTGATAAGCAGAAGATAAAAAACCATATATCCCCATTGAAGTAATTAATATTAATACTATACATGCAATAGATAAATAAACTTTTAATAATATAGGTAAAGTTTTTCTATACTGATAAAGTAAAGATGCTATAACTAATTTAGCTACCTCTAATGAGGCAGCCATTACTATAACAGCAAATGCTGCTCCTGCAAATAATTTTGATAACCCACTAATTGAATAAAACGCAGCTGAAGCTGAGACTGATAGCGCAGAAAGGGCTATAAAAAATGGAAATATTCTTTCTGTAATTTTTTTTAACATAAGTCTAATTTAGTTAAACTATATCTTTAGACTCAATTAAAGTATAAGTAAATGAATTGCCCCATATATTACGAGCTTTTCTCATTATTTTCATAAATTCAGTCCAATTATCATTAGCAGCTATCACTTGACATCCTGCTGACCACTTATCTATTTGTGTGGATTTTTTTCCGGCATATTTAGTTGCTCTATGGATGTTTATACCATAAAGACCTTCCATAACATTTTCTTCATTTAGATCATATTTACCATCTAAATTATTATCTCTATAAACTTTAACTGGTTTTTGTTGACCTAATGCTTCATATCTTCCTCCATGAAGTCTTATTTTATGAGAACTTCTATATTGTCCTGGTTTTAAGATAGCAACTCCATGTTTATTCATGATGTTTTCTACCCAATGTTTTCCAGGGTCTGTAGTAGCTTTATAACAATGAAATTTCCATTCTCCATCTACTTTATAAGATACTGTAATGCAATCATCAAATTTATTAGTAACTTCATTATTTGTACTTGAGTTTCTAACTCCTACAATATTAACATCATACCCTTTATCTTTAGAGTCTGTAAACCATTTATATCCCTTGGATATAACAGTTTTTTCTATTTGTTCTCTAGTGTAACAATTTTCCATTATTCTTCTGTTTTATTTTTTTTACTCCAAATTTTACCTACCTCTGAAATACCAAATGAACCTAAGGTAATAATAACAAATGAATTATAAATAAGTTCATTAATTACTAAATCTTTACCCATATGTCCTGTAATTAAATCAGAGAAAGCAAATATAGTCATTACTGCGAATGATGCAAATCCAACAACATTCTTTTCATTAATGTCATTATCGTCTTTAAAAATGTCTCTAAAAGCCATAAGTTGTTTTTTTATATAATTTATTACTCTCATAAAACTATTTTTTAATAACTTAATTTATTATAAATATTATTAACCATCACAAGACACACAATCGGCCATTCTTGAACCTAAATCACCTTTAATAACTGAATCTGTTCTTAAGTAATATAAGGTTTTAACTCCTAATTTCCATGCCTCTAAATGTACTTGATTTATCCATCGAGGTGAATCGGTAGGATCAAAACATAAATTTAATGATTGAGTTTGGTCTATATATTTCTGACGGATAGCAGCTTGTTGAACTAATCCTAATTGGTTAATTTCTGAAAATGTTAAAAATACTTCTTTATCTTCTTCGGGTAATACTTCTGCTGGAAGGTTTTGTACTGAACCATTATCTGCTAATATTTGATCCCATACTTTTTCAGTATTATTTTTTGATGCTTTTAATTTTTTAACTAATTCAGGGTTTTTAACTATAAAAGTACCTTTTGCTCCATTAAATGTATAAACATTTGCAGGTTGAGGTTCAATCCCTGCTGAACATCCTCCAATTCTAGAATTAGATACTGTAGGTGCCACAGCTAATAAATGAGTATTTCTCATACCTGTACCTTTACACCATAAAGGCTCACCATATTCTTTTGCTAATTGACGAGAAGCAGATTCTGCTTTTAATTTTATTTGAGAAAAAACCGTATGGGTCCAAGCAGTTGAAGCTATAGAATTAAATGGTAAATCTTTTTGTTGTAAAAATGTATGCCAGCCCATAACTCCTAAACCTAATGCTCTACCTTTTGAAGCATGTCTATGAGTACGCTTCATAGAATCTTTACCACTAGTTTTATCTATAAATTCTTGCATCACACCATCTAAAAAGTATATAGCTGTTTCTACTACATCTGTGTCTTTCCACTCATCATATTTAGCTAAATTTAAAGACGATAAACAGCATATAAAACTATGTTCTTCATCCGTGTGTAATGTTATTTCTGAACAAATATTAGTCATTGAAACATCTAAATTGTTCATTAGATAAGCCATTGGGTTATCTTTATTAACATTATCTTTAAACATTATATAAGGTTCACCTGTTTCAACTCTAGCTTTTAAAATTTGCATCCAAAGTTCCATAGACTCTTGATCCCTATCATTTAATCTTCTCATAAAAGCATCATCTACTACTACACATTGGTGTAGATTTAAGCATTGTCTATTAGGATCACCTTTTGGTCTTCTAATTTGTAAATATTCCTTAATATCAGGATGATTAACGTCTAAATTAACGCTAGCAGCACCTCTTCGTACACTACCCTGATTTGTAGCTATTATAGTTGAATCATAAATTTTAGCCCAAGGAACAATACCTTCACTTTTTCCATTACCTCTAATAAAAGCACCTCTAGGTCTAATTCTATTTAAACCTATACCAACACCTCCACCATAAGAAGTTAAACGCATTAGTTCTGCATTAGTTAAACCTATACCTCTAATTGAATCCGGGGTATCGATTCCAAAACATGAAATTGGTAATCCTCTATCTGTTCCAGTATTAGATAAAACCGGGGAAGCTAAACCAATCCAACCATTCCAAATATATTTAAAAAACTTACTTTCTAAATCAGGTCTATTTAACCTCATAGTTATAGAACTAACTACTCTTTTATATGCTTTTCTGGGGGTTTCCCCAGGTAAAAGGTATCCTTTTGAAATTGTAGATAAAGCTACTTCATCCATCCATTCAGGGTAATCTTTACCCTTTTCCCATTGCTTGTAATCTGATATTAAATTATTGTCCATTTTAAAACATTGTTGATGTATCCCACTCTAAATGACCTTTACTATAATTAGTTACTCTATTTGCAAAGAAATCTGTGTGTTGTTTTCCTGCACTTAAAGCATCAAACCATTTCATTTCATTTACTGCCTTCATATCTACATCTAAAATTATAGGATTATATCCTAAATCTCCTAATTTTGTATTAACTCTATTCTTTATAAAATTAATTAAGTTGTATTTTGAACAACCTTCTAAGTCTCCAAGTTCATAAACTTTTTCTATAAAATCAAGTTCAAGTTGAAGAGATAGTAAAGCTGCTTCATTAATTGCTGCCTCTAATTCAGGGGTTTTTAAATAAGGGTTTTCTTCTAATAAAGTTCTAAATAACCAACACCCAGCTTCTGAATGCATTGATTCATCTCTAATTGACCATTCTACTATTTGACCAACACCCTTAAGTTTATTTCTCATTTTAAATGAAAGTAAAATAGCAAATGAAGAAAATAAATTTACACCTTCAGTAAATGCCGAAAATATAGCTAATGATGTAGCTCTTTTATGTCAATTAACTTCTCCATTAAAACTATCTCTAACTTCCATTAAGGTTTCAATTTTAGCCATAGTAGTTTCATCTTCTAAAAACTCACTAAAATCATCTAATCCTAATTCTTCGTTAAGTAAAGAATAAGCTTCTGCGTGAATTGTTTCCATAGCACCAAATGTGGTGGCCATTGCTATAATTTCAGGTTTTCTAAACCATTTTGTTACTAACCCTGTCCAATAATCATTTACTACTGTTTCTGTTTGGGCAAAACCTTTTAAAATAGAACCTATAATATTTTTTTCGGTTTCATTTAAGTTTTGTTTCCAATCATTAATATCCGACATCATTGGAACTTCAGTGTGTATCCAATGTGCTTGTTGTTGTTTAAGCCAGTAATCAAAAGCCTTTGGGTATTCAAAAGGCTTATAGACTATTCTCTCCTTAAGTAGGTTAGGTTTTGCCATAGTTTTTTAAATTTAAGTGTTAAAAAATTCTTTTTGAAGGTGTTTTAATTCAAAACTATCAATATTAGAATGAGGATTTACAGGATGTGAAGGTGGAACTAATTCATCATCTTCATTGTAATCATGAACCTCAAAATGCCCTGTTGATGTATCTGCTTTTACCCCAAATGTTAATCCATCCATTCCATATCTATTTTTCATTACATGAAACCTACCAGTGCCATTAATTTTATCTTTTGCCTTTCTAGACAGTGATAAACAAAAATCTGTAATCATTATTTTATCATAAGATCCAGCAGCTTTGTCTCCTTCAATGACATCGTCTTTTGCACCCGCCCTATTTACTTGAGAAACTGACCAAATTGGTAAATTTAATTCTCGAGCAAGGCCTTTAGTACTTGTATAAATATCATCAATTTCATATTTGCGATCAACATTCTTTCTTTTTGATGATAATAAATCAACGTAATCTATTAAAATCAAATCAGGTTTAACATCTTGGCTTATACATTTTCTAATATGAGATTCTACTGTGTGAATACTAGCTCTCCCAGTTGGAAATTCTTTTATTATTAATTTACCTTCTATTTGAGGAACTACTTCTTCTACTTTTTCTTTGTTTTTAGATATAAGATTAACTGGGATGTTAGTGAAGAAAGAATCATAACGTCTACCAACATAATCTTCTCCAAGTTCTAAAGTATAGTGTAAAACATTGTATCCCATTTTAACAGCATGACCACCTAAGGCAACTAATGTCCAAGATTTTCCACCTCCAGGATTACCAAATATTAAACCAAAATCACCACCACCTAATCCGCCTTGTAACAATTCATTAATTCTTGCCCAAGGGGTTGGCATGCATATTCTATTATCTTCTCTATATCTAGTTTCTATATCTAAATTATATTCATGTCCTAAATTTTTATCTTGACCTGATTTTAAAGCATCTTCAATCATTATTTTAATTGAATCATAGTCTCCCGCTTTTAATAAATCAACAGAAGATAATAATGCCTTTTTTAATTGTTGGTTTTTACAAAATGAAGAAAATTCTTCTTGCACATATTTTAAATCATCATCACTTGCTATATAAGCTTCTCTAAGTTGTTCTTTAATTGATAATTGTAAAACTTCATTTTCAATTTTTTTAACTTCAACCTTTAATATATCTAAGGAAGGTGTTGTATGGTATTTGTCATAATAAGCAAGTATTTCTTTAACAATCCATCTATGTGCTTGGTTGTTAAAGTCTTCTTCATTTATTATATCATATATGTTGGTTAAAAAATCTTTATGTGTTAACAAAGACGATAAAACCTTTATTTGAAAACCTTTTCCGTATTCTTGGATACTTTTTAATGTCATATAACTAATTTTTCAAAATTTTCTTTTAACCAATAATCTAAATTTCTAATCATTCCACCTAACTTATCTTCGTTATACATTGCAATGAATTGATCGGGAAGATAATTTAAATCTTTGGTTTTTACAACTTCATCTAAATATTTTTTATCATTTTCTCCAATCATAGGATTAGATAAATCCATTATTTTATAATTTTTTTCTAATTCATCTATCCCTTGTATTACTCGAGCATATACAAGATGATCTTTAAATTTTTGCTCACATATATCAAACACATCATCAAATGTTAAGACTCTTTCTGTTAATTCGGGGAATTTTTTAAATATGCCTTTTTCACCTAATCCTTTAATTCCTTTAATTTTATCAGAACTATCACCTAAAAGCGTTTTATATAAAATAAAATTTTGAGCAGGCATTTTATATTTTTTTTCCATAACCTCTTCAGTGTAATACTTTTTTTCCATTGGTCTATAAACTATAACGTTTTGGTTTACCAATTGAAGAAAATCTTTATCGCTAGATATTATGAAAAGTTTGTCGTTGGGTTGATTTGGCAATTTACCACACAGATATGCTATAATATCATCCGCCTCTACTTTATCTAAAATTAATGTTTTTACTGGTAATGTTTTTAAGTATTGAATTACTCTTACTATTTGGTCTACTTTAGAATCGTGTTCATCTGATAAACTATCAAATACTTCCCAATTTGTAACTCTTTGTTCATTTCTTCCTGATTTATATTCAGGTACTAAGTTTTTTCTATTTACAGTAGAGGAAGCACCATCAAACACAACATAAACTTTATCAGGTTGTGTTTGTCTAATCATTGCCCCTAATGAACGAAAAAAACCACCTAAACCCCCTATATGAATACCATCAGGGTTAACCATATTCATCATAGCAAAATTCCTAAAAAACAAATTTAATCCATCTATTAGTAAAGTTCTAGTACCCTCAGACGAGCCGGTATCATTCTCCTTAGTATCATTAAGAAGTTTAAGTAAATTTTTCTTATCCATAATTTTATTCTGGTTCTTCGGTGTAAGTGGTTATGTCATTATAGGCATGTTCCTCTTCTACTATTTGAAAATCAGTACCACCTAAAATGTTTTTCCATGCTTGAGAATTAGCATTTTTATACTCCTTAAGTTCTTTATCATTATCATTAATAAAACCATGGGGTGTCATTACAATTCTACCCCTAGTGGTAACCCCATTAATGTGATTTTTATCAATCTGTAAATTAACACGTTTAGCAAATTCTACTTGTTTACCATCTTTAATTGCTTTAATTTTAGATGTTCCTGCATTTGAAATATTACCAAATGTAACTACAAATGTTGAATCAAACCACATTGCAAATCCACCTTTATTCATTAATTTAGGTTTACCCATTGGTGATTCAGCTTTTGCTGTCCATACTTTATTTATACAAACTAACGTATTAGTGTATTTGGATGATTCTTTTCTTGATAATGTAATTCTTTGATTAACACTATTTCCAAATTGAGTAGACATTGCACCCGCATTCCATTCATTGTTGTTTTTATTTGATTTAACAGACATTTCACAAGGTACTGATCCTATAGAATCCCATAAGAATACTAAATCGTAGGGTAAATTCCCTCGTTTTTGTTCATCTATTAAATCTAAAATAAATTTAGCAACATCTTCTATAGTATGAATAGTTTCTCTATCAGCATAGATAAATTCACCTTCATAATTTACAATCTCCCCCGTTTTTTCATCTACTACTTCATCTACTTGCAATCCCATTTGTTGAGCATGTTCCCAATTCCATTTCATCTCAGTAATAATAAAAACAGGTAATATCCCTCTTTTTTGAGCTGATACTGCTGTTTCTAGTAATGCTGTTGTTTTACCTGTATCAGAATGTCCTCTAAGTAAAACTATATGACCCATTGGAATCCCTGGAATTGAGGTAACATCTTGGAATGCTTTTGAAAGTGGTATCCAAGTTTGTTCTTTAAATTTAACGTTTTGTTTTAGTCCTTTCTTTTCTTTAAAGGAACTTAAATCAAACTTAGATTTTAATTCTTTGGAGACTGCCTCCGATAGCGATTTTTTAACTCTTGGCATATAATATTAATTTAAAATGGTAAATCATCATCCCCATCACTCTCAAACAAATCATCAAATTCATCAGACTTTGCTTTTTTAGGGGCTCCTTGGGTTGATAAACTAAACTTTTTATCTTCTTTTACTACTGTAGAATCATCATCAGCAGCAACAGGAGCTTCAGAAACTACTTCATCTTCATCCTCACCATCAGATAGGAAACTTTGTAATTCCTCTTTAAGTTTATCATAAGTGTATTTATATCTTTCCTCTAATAAAATGGGTTGATTTTCTAACCAACTTTCAACTTGAGAAGCATCTTCACTTAATGGGGTTTGCTTAGGTTTAGGTCTTAAACTTAAGTTAAATCCCAATCTATCTTGTACTTTATTAGCCGTAATTACAAAGTCAAACCCTTGAGCTACATCAGTAAAATCACCATAATCCTCATCATCAGCAATTGATAATAATTCTAGATAAATAGTTTTACTAAATTCAAATAAACGTACACCTTTATCTTCTTCACCTCTAACTACTACAGGTGAGAATATTCTCATTTTTGGGTCTAGTTTTTTAGATAATTTCCAATTTTCGGAATCTCCGGATTCTCTTAACTTTTTTGTGAAATCCACTATAGGATCTTTTTCTCCCCAATTGGTTAATGCTACTATTGGGTATTTTCCAACCCCATAATGCATGAAAACCTCCTGAAATGGGTTGTCCTTGTTGAGTTTTGAAGGTACAAATCTGATTTGATATTTCCCTTCTTGTTTCGGTTTCCAGTAAGTTAAGGTGTAATCCTTTTTTTCTCTTGATTTTGGTTTGTTGTCTTGATTTAAAGACTCCAAACGATTTTTGATTTTGCTTAAATCCATATTTATAACTTTTTAATAATAACACTTAAATATAATAAAACTTTTAATATAAAGCAAATTATACTTCAATTATTTTGTGAATTTTTGTATTGAGCTGCTTTAACTCATTGTGTTGTGTTAGCAAGATACAATTTTTGTAATGTTGCCAATTAATTGGAAATTTAGTATCTACTACACCCCCATTTAAACTTTTAATTAACTCATTTAAAGCATTTATTGTGTATAACGTATTAGTTTCTTTTTTTCTGTGGACTAATATTGTATTTTCAGGTATTGATGTTACATTACCTTGGTCTACATTATAAGTCAGAACATATTCATCATTGCTTTTAATATATAAAGCAAACATCTTATTATACATTATAGAATATTGAGAAGAGAGACTTTCAACTAGTCCCTCTAACCCTTCTAATGTTGTAAAGGTGCAGAATAATTTATTGTTCAAATCACTAATGTTATAAGGACTATCAAAGTCGTAATTCACCTTATAAATACTGGAGTTATCTTGTAAAATCATAGTCTGATCCATATTTTGTTTTAACATTTAATTTGTATTTTTTAAATACATTTTTGATTAATTTTATAACCTCTTTTTCTTCATTATGTACGTCAAATAAAAACGCATCATACGTGTAAAGCACTAATTTGGTTCGTTTACCTTTTAATAACTTTATGATATCCCACAATATACAAACATTAGTTGACGTTTCCAAATTTTGTAGTAGGTAATTAAATAATTTTTGTGGATTCATATTATCTAATTTATCTTTATAAAACTTATGTTTAGAAATAGGACATTCAATAAAACCTTCATTGTTAAATTCACTCCACAATTCATCTACAAATTTTTGGATTTTACGAAAAAACTCAAGATCCCCATACTGCTTAAATACGCCACCATAAAGCTGCTTGAACGTGAGTTCTTTAGCTTTATTGTAATCCACGTTATACATTTTAGCAAAGGAAGCATGAATATCAGTAGTATCGAACTTATAATCAACCAACTGAGCTGAAAGAGTAGGATGATAAGCAGAAATATCAAACTCAATAAATCTTTCATTCCTTGGTATAAACGCTTTCCTACATCCATTTTCTTTATTTAAAGCAGCGAAGTTGACTCCTCCAAATCTATTAGAAGGTCTTGTGGTGGTTGTTCTATAATTATATTGTGTGTACACTTTATCTCCCCAATCTTTGTTGAAGTATTCCTCAAATAACTCGGGAGAAACTTGTATACCATTCCTTTCGATTGAGTTGAATACCAATGGTACTCTGTTGTTGTAAAATTTGTTGACTGGTTCATTGAAATGTTGTTTTAAATTATTATAATTTTTTTCACACGTTTCATAATGTTTAACGATAGGGACGATTCTGTTAATATCCAACTTATCTTTATTTCTTTGTTCTAAAATTTGATGGGCTCTTGTAGTTTCCATCTCATATTCAGGAGAAAATAAAGAAATATCTATTAAATTTTTATGCACGTAAAAATGCAAAAATTCTTTTTTACCCCAAACGTACAACGTATCATAATTATTAATTAATTCCACGATATACTCGCTGTTTAACGGCATAGATTCACTGTGGTTTATGGATATAATATATCCTTTACTTGCATTTATTGGACGCAAATATATAAGGGATACTTCTGTGGTTACAGGATGTGTTTTATAGGAATTAGGTATAATCTCTATATAAGCTTCTTTATAACCTCTATTGTAAAAACCCTTTAATTGTTTAGTGTTTTCTATTAGCCAAAACATTAACTAAATATACGAAAAATATTTTTAATATCCACCTCCTCCTCCACCTGAAGGTGCTGAAGGTGAAGATGCTTGAGTAGGAGTTGGTTGAGTTGTAGTAGAAATTGGAGGAGGGGTAGTTGTTGATTTTATTTGAATTAAAGGAACATCACTACCTTCTCCATGAGATTTTCCTGTCATAGGAGTACCATTAGGCATAAAATGATAAAATCCTACATAATTTGTTCTATTTGGTAAAAGAAATTCTCCACCATTAGTATATAAAGCTTCAGAAATAGAACCATCTCCAAAATTTCCTTGAAAATAATGATGAAAACTATACCACTTATTATCTCTTTCAATTATAGATACTATATTTCGATTAGTTTCTGAGTTGTTTAATGACCAGGGTAAAAATAAACAATCATATAAACTATAAGCTACGGTAGGGTCTTTTGCCTTAAATTTATTATAAGTTTCCTTTGATATTTCAGTATACATTAATGCATTTGTTCTTTTAGCAAAATATCTTCTATATTCTCTTATTTTTTCTTCTTCTAAAGTTGGGGTAGAATAATGGGGAGTAGGTAAAAATTGAGAATTAGGAAGTTGGTTGTTGAATTTTAAATTATTATAAACTTCATTCATTACTAACGCATTAGAAGAAATATAAGATTCTCCACCATCCCAATTATCTACAAATACTAATTCTCTTCCTTTAGGTGAAGGTGTTGATACCCCAGATGCTAAGGGGATTAGTTTTATTTGATTTGTAGTAGTAAAATCTTTACCAACAAAAATATCTCCATTAGAAATTTTATAATAATAACCAGTATATTCTTTACTATTAGAAGCTAACATATATTCCCCCCCATTAGTATAAAGATTTGGAGTTATTTGAGATTTTGGATAATATTTAGCCATAATTTATGTTCCTATTGTTGGGGGTATTCCCAATTTATTTAATACTTCTGGGGTAGCCTTATCAGTTAAAGTAGTATTATTTTCAATAACTAGATAAAATTGATGGTCTTTAACTGGGGTTTTCCATAAAGTATTAACTAATTTATTTAAAGCTAATTGACTGTCTTGTTCACTTATTACCCCATAAGGATTCCCTTGAACATTTCCTGCACTTCCACCTGCTCCATAGTTATCTTTTATTAATCTTCCTTTAACATTACTACTAAATTTAGTCCCAGGACCTATACATCCTGCTAACCAAGTAGAATTAGGGCTCATATGAATTAACACCGCACCTCTTGTATAACCATTTCCTATAAGTTTATTAAATTTATAATTGTTAGCTTCCTGGCCAATTAACCAAAAATGTTTTCCATAATGATCAGTTTTACGAGGTCTTAATAAATACTTTCCTGGAGGGATACAACTTATATTATTTGCATTACCCAAATAAGGAAGTTCAACAGTTTTAAGTTCAAATTTTTCACTTCCATCTTCATTGTAAACTTGCATAATACCTAGAGTTTGTCTTCCATCATCTAAATATCTTCTAATTTTAATTCTTACATTAGCCTTTGCAATTTCTTCGGGAGAAGGAGGTGTTGTTGAATCACTAACTATAGTTCCTGATAGAGTTTTTCCGGGGGAATAATGTGTATGGGGATTTTGGTCAGGAGTTCCAAATATTGATGATAATAATTCAGGAGTATTTATTATGGAAAACTTATCAGGCATATTTTAATTATTTAGAAAATTTATCTTTAGTAGTTGCTATAGTATCTAAATTAGTTACCCATTCATTTCCGCTTAATTTATGATTTACTCCCGTTACTATAAATGATAAAGTTTCACCATAGTTAGTTGGTAAAAATGAAGTATTAACTTTTACTCTATTATAAATTTTAACCCCACTTAATCCATCCATTTCTAATTTTAAGTTAAAAGGAATAAAACCTATTGAACTTTCTATTGAATCCGTAGAATTACTAGTTTGTGCTTGGGCATAAATATAATAATTTGAAGCTAAGCTTTTATTTAAAGATATAAGATCATTATTAATATTAAAATCATTTGTAGCATCTTTAGTAAGACCTAATTTACCATATGTTCTTGAAATTAATTGACTATATTTTGTTAATACTAAAGCATTTTGTTTTTGTATTGTTGAATTTCTTTCATCTTCACCATCTACTATATTAGTTTTAAATCTATCTTGAATGCCTACATTCCATTTAGAAAAAGCAGTTGATTCTGCTCCAGGTATAGCTCCATTTGCTGTTGCACCAATAGTAATAATAGTAGCATATTCTTTACTTATTTCAGTAGTAATTCCAGCACTTCTTACAAAATTAGAAGTAGGATTATCTGGTTTTGTTTGATTATAACCAAAAATTTCTAAAGTAGGTTCTTTAATATCAAATCTTTTATATCCTTCTAAAGTTTTTGCAATTTCTTTTAAACCCGGGATAGATGTTTGATCTATAAAAGTAATAGTATTGGTTTCTTTATCTATAACGGGTTCAATATTATTTACATTTCCTAAAGATTCATTAATATCAATTGCTATATTTTTTAAAATTTCAAAAATTGATACTTGGTTATTTTCATCAACTCCATCAAAAAGTTCTTCAATTCTATCAAAATTTAAATAAATATTCATTATGTTTCCATAAATAAACCCACTAGAAATTTTTGATTTAAAATTTTTAAGTTCGGGGAATATTTTTTCATATTTACTACTACCATTATAAAAGTTTTGATTTTTTATAATTAATTTATTTGGGTTTAAAGATATTAAATTATCAATAGTATAACATATATTATTTTGTGGGTGGTAATCAATTAAAAGCATAGGCTGTTCTTTATTTGATCCTGATTTAATTTTGGGGATTACTTTTTTTTCTAAGTATTCTAAAAACACTCCTAATCTTATAAAATATTGTTTTTCTAGTGGTTGGAGATTTAATCTAATAATATCTGCAGCATTAGGTTGTTTACTACCTATATCTCCTATACTTCCTTCCATTAATTGGGACTGTAATTGTTCTTGAGTTGATTGCCCTTCATTTGCTCTAGGGTAGATAGGAAAACCAACTTTTTTATTCCAAATAGGTTTATATTCTCCTCTTACAGTCCCTGTTGGATTAATAATACTACCTATTTTTACTTTTTCAGGTATTGTTATTCCCCCAGAAAAAGTAAAATTTTTAGGTTGATCATCCCATACTTTTCTTATATCATACAAATAACTAAAAACTTTATTTTTATCTTTATTAGCCTCTAATTGTTTTTCAGCTTCTATTTCTGCTGTTTCTTCTGGTTCTTGGTTTTCTTCAGGTTGTTCTGAAGCAAATTGGGGGTCTTTTGCTCCTCCTGCTCTATTTTTAAATCTAAAAAATTCAAAAACACCTAGTTTTAATTTATTAAAACCAATATTTTGTAATATAATTTTTCTAGCAATATCTTCTTTATTAAATTCTACCCCATTTTTTTCTAATTCTGCTAATCTAGCCTCAATTAACCCTTCCCAAAAAACATCAAATCTAGTATTTTTTAATAATGGGTTGAATTCTCCCTGTAAAGGGTTAGTTAGTGATAACTTGGCTCTATAAGTTTTTCCAGCTTCATTTTTTGCTGTTGCTATTCCCCCAATATTTGAATTTAAAACATCTTCTCTAACAGTCTCTACTTTATTAATATCAATATCCCTAATAGTTCTACCTACGTTACCTGTTACTCTAGAATTTCCATAAATAAGAGAATTTAACACATGTACAAATGATGTGTTTGAATTTAGTGTATTTGATTTAAATAATTCTATAACATTATTTACATTTTCTTGTGAAGGAAACACCCCATACTTATCTTTATAAGCTTGATTAGAAGCATAATTATCAATTTTTAATGTTGGGAAATTTGTTCCTTTTACTATTAAATTATCAACATCAACATTAAATTCAGCTTTACCAACTGGTATAATATTTTTTTCATTAATCTTTCCGCTTATACTACCATCATACCATTCTTTAAGAATGCCTTCTAATCCTGGGTATAAATCATCATAAAAAGCTTCTGAATTTGTTAAAGGTTCATTAACTATATTGGATAAAAACAGTTTACGATATTCATTAGTTAAAGTATTACCATTTCCATTTCCATTACTACTATCACTTTTTGATCCATTTTCATTTACTGGGAGATTTGCTTTTAGGGATTCAATAACATCCCCTTGACTAATTAATTCTAACTTAATATTGTAACTTCCATCAGATTCAAAAGTCCATGAAAAATTAGATATAACTCCAAACATTCCATCATAGTTTCCTTTATGTACTTTTCTTAAATTTTCAATAGCCGGAAGAACTTCCTCATATGTAGAACCATACCATTTAAAAAATTGTTTGTCCGCAAGGGTAGTCCCCATATTACTAACTATTCCTTCTCCGGTGTTAGGATCTATCTTATCAAGATATTTGTCATTTCCCCACTCCAATAACACCGTATAACCTAATCTTAAATATAAAGCATCTATAACATCAAATTGATTTCTATTATGGGCTTTAATATTAAGAGTAGCTCTTTTAATAGAACCTCTATTTAAATCTTTTATATTAGCATCTAAAATTCCTGGCATAGGAGAATAACCATACTGTTGAGTTCCACCTACACCATAAGCTCTTTTATATTCATCCCCAGTTATTCCTGATCTTTGAGTTTGATTAAATTTAATTATTTTTTTATTTTCATCATTTTTGTAAACATCCCCAAAACTTGATAAACCATTAAATAAAACATTGTTAACAGCTAAATCTACTCCTGGGGTCATACCTGTTACTAAGGGGTTTCCTGTTTTTTGTAATAAATCTAACCTTTCTTGAAATAAATAAGTTCCAGAAGCTAATTTTATCCATGCATTTTTAGAATTAAGATATTGTAATTCTTGAACTGTTCTAGTTTTTTTTCCATGAACTTTTTGCCTAGCCCTTATTTGTTCATTTACATATTCTTTAAAAGGTTCTCCTAAAAGATTTCCCATAACTTATTGGTTTATTTCTTCATACTCTGCTATAATAGGAGTAGGATTAGAAGGTATTCTTAATTGAGTTCCTACAGGAGGGGTTAAAGAGGATTGATTTAGCTTACCATTAGCGTTTGAAATAACCCACCATAAAGAAGAATCTCCATAATATTGTAAAGCTAAAGTATCAAATCTATCCCCAATAGTTGTATAAACATAGGTGTCGCTAAATGACCTTGGCACTTCGGGATAACGAACAGTTTTATATATTTGTTCTCCATCTGGGGCGATTGTTTTTTGTATGTTTGTATAACGTGCCATTATGTTGATTGTTTAGAATTAGGGGTTTGTGCATCTTTTAAACTAACAGGAACATAATTATTATTATAAGCATTAGTAAGTTCTAAAAATTGTTGTTTACCATATTCACTAACTTCATTATAAGACCCATCATCATATTTATTCTGTTGTAATTCTGGTCTAAATGTATGAATTGGTGTAAAGTCCATGCTTACATTACATATGTGAGGCATTTCTTTAACTGTTTTATCTGAAAAGATAGGATTTCCTGTATCAGCATCTTTTTCACTAGCAGGGATTGCGATTTCCCAAGGAGATTCTTGAGGTACTTCTAAAGTTAAACTGCTAATAAATCCAGGTAACTCATAACACCAACCCCCCATAGTTAATGTTGTTAAGACACCCCCCATATAACCACTATCACCATAATCAGGTGCTAGAGTTGAAGCTAGAAAGTTTAATTTTTTATATTGGGCCATTAATTCAGGTTTAGATTGAGCTGCTACCGTGAATGATAATGAAATTTTTCTACCAAACCCACCGTATTTGTAAAATTCTTCACCTCTTCCCATATATTTTATAGAATCCCAACTTGCATTATAAGCATCTGAAAAAGAATTTATAAAAGCTCTAAAATGAGTATAAATTTTTTCTGGGAGGTTGTTGTCCTTGTCCTTAGTTCTTAATACAGCAGCTATTCTAAATTTAACTAAATCATTTTTATCTACATCATTATCTGTTCTTACATCTGTGGATTTATATAGAGGTTGAAAATTAATACGATCAACCACAGATACTTTCCCATTAACAATTTTTCCTTTAGTATAATTTATTCTATTTCCTTGTGCTCCTGGAGATTGTTGTCTAATTCTCGATGTTTCTGTTCCTTCTATACTTTTTGATTCATTTTTTGCTGTATCAGGATCATCTTGGGCAGAATAAGAAGGAGCAATTCCTGTAACAAAAGAGGTTTTTTTACCTTTTAGTAATGGAACTCTAAAATCTTGGATTGCAGAACCGGGATTGGATTTGTTAGGTTGGTTATTTAATTGGGAATTTAATTGTTCCTGATTTAGAGTTAAAGTATTATTATCATATATTCTATTATCTCCTTTTTGAACAAAAGAAGGTTTACCTGGAATAGAATTAGGATAAACTGAAGTAGCTTTTATTAAAAAAGATTTAGCATCATTTGAAACGTTTAAACCTGATTTAAGGTTTTTAGGAACATTAAATATGCCTACAGTATCAGCATATTTGTTTGTAACTGTATTGTCATTAAAAAATAAAATTTCTTTCTTTTCTAATGGAATTATAGGTTTTAACTGTTGCCTAAAAACACTAAAACCACTTTTTGGTATTATTCCTGTTTCTGTTGTTTCAGGAGTAAAATTAGAATTTACAGATCCAAAAATTCCAGGGTCTAAATTTAATAACTCTTCTGGTGAAGGAGGGGGAATTGGAACTGGAAAAAACCCTGATTTTTTTAGTTTTGGATTATTAATTCCTGTTCTTTGTTCTGAAGGTACTATTAAGATATTAGTTTTACCTATACCTAAATCAGAATTAGGACCTCCAGAGTATGAATATAAATTAGGAGATAAACTTGTTTTATCAATTTTTTCATTATAAAAATCAACTAATCTATTTCCTTCACCATTAGGTGCACCTATAACTTGAAATTTAGCATCTGTATAAGTTCTAACCCCCATAAATGGAATAGCACCTTGTTTGGGTAAATGAGCACCAGTAAAACCTACTCCAGCTTGAGCTATTGTAGATAAAGGGGTATAAACTCCTTCATTTAATGGGGCTCTTTTCCAATCTATAATATCACTTGCTTGGGTAGCAACTCCTGTTCTTGATAAAATATTTTGTTTAGCTACAAATAAAGCACCTCTTGGTGATTTTAGATCTGCAAAAAACTTTGTTAACCTTACTATATCTGTAGCCGCATCAAGAGGAGCATTTATTCCTCCTCTTAATAGAAAATCTTCTGATTGAGGTACTATATTCCTATCAATGGATTTCTTAATATAAGGTTCACCACTGTTTCCTCCTCCTGGTCTATCAGAAGCAGGTGGTATCCCAAACTTAAAAGATTTAAGGTCAGTTTGTAGATCTAATAATCCCATTAAAATGAAGCGCCCTCAGGTGTATTGTCTCTATAATTATTTGAAGGTACTACTCCATCTAAATCTAATGTTGATGGTTGCGGTTTGTTAGGTACATTAGGTATTCCATTTATAGAATATGTATCCTGTAATTTTGATTGATCTGTTGCACCTACTGGTATAGAAGGTGTTGAACCATTACCACTAGAAAGGGTAGAACCTACTCCTGTTGTTAATTTATCTAATAATCCCATAATTTATGTTTTTGGTTTTGTTATAAATATTTAATTTTATTGAATTTCTCGTTCTGCTGTGTTAATACCTTGTCCTACTTCGTTTCCACCCATTTCTATTACTGGGGATTTAGCTAGGATTGCTTTATTTATTGTTATAAGTTGTTCTACTTTTGCTACTAAAGGAGCTATATTCATTTGATTTCCACCCCCATTTTTCATTCGGTCTGCAGCTCCGGGGGCTGCAACTAAATCATCATTAGGAGATAATTCAAATAAACCTCCTTCTTTTGTTGATACCTGAGTTTTACCACCTGATGGGGACATCATATCACCTGCTTTTTTAGCTTTAGCTTCTCCCTGAGAAAGTTTAGACATTAATCCTGCAACTGTTGCTATTGCTAAAGGTATTCCTACACCAAATGGTATTTGTGCAAAAGTAGTAAATATAAAACTTATAGCAGATATTATAGCGGGAAGAGCCATTAATCCTAATACTCCAGCTAAAGCTAAAGCTAAAGGATTACCTTCTTTTAAACCATTAATAAACATTCCAATTCCTGCTACCATGGCTTCAATTATAAATAATATAGGGGATAAAACAGCTTGTACTGCGGGTAAAACAACTTCTGCTAAACTTAAAAATATTTCTTGTAATCTTGCTGTAGCATCCGCCATTTTTTCTTGAACTGATTGGGATTCTAATTGTCCCATTAGTCCTTCTACTCCAAGTTCATTTGCTGCTGCTTCTGCAGATAACCCTTGATCTCTTAAATCATTGTATTCTTTTTGAGCAGCATTTATATCTTCAAATCCAGCTTTTCTTAAATCTTCTAGTTTTTGCTGTTCATTAATCATATTAGCTAATTCATCTTTACCTAAACCTAAGGCTTTAGCTGCTGCTTCTTGTGCTATAACATTTTTAGTAGCAAAGGCCTCCATAATTGCTTCATTTTTCATAACCTCTTCAGCCATTTTACCCATATCTCCTTGCAAGGCAAATTGTCTTGCTTTTTCTATGTTAATTTCTTTACCAAGTAATAATTCTGCTGAAAGTTCTGCAGCTATACTACTTTCAAAATCTAACATACTAGAAGCTATTTTTTGAGCTGTTGCCATATCCGCTCCCATAGCTTTAACCTGCATTACTTGTTTAGCTAATTCGGTAGTATTCATTTTAAAAGTAAGTTGTAATGATTTTGAAGTTTTAGCTATACTTTCTTGAACTTGTTTAACACTCATATGTAAACCTTTCTGTTTATTCATTTCAAAAACAGTTTTAGTTACACTTTTAAGATTAGCTTGCAATCCTCTTCCAGTTCTCATTGAAGATTCTGTAAAGAAGCCCATTGCTTCATCTGATAATTGAGTTCTTTTTTGAATTGAAGCAAAATCCTTAGCCATTTGTCCTGAAAATTTAACAGCAGAACCAAATTGAGCGTTCATTTTTGTTTGAGCTTCAAGCATTAAGCTAGAATTAACAGCGGAATCTCCAGTCATTATTGCTATTTCAGACATTTCACTTCTTAAAGCTCTAGCATCTTCATAAGATGTTCCCATGTTTTTAGCAAAATCCCCAATTTCTTTATCTGCTTTTTTAAACGCAGAAATAAAAGCTACAACAGCCATTTGTAAAAGATTAGCAGTTGTTAAAACATTACCCATATTTGCTGCTAAGTTTTTTGCTAAATCACCACTAACTTTAAAGTTTTTAGCTTGTTCTCCCCCGGCATTTTTAGCTTCTATAAAGTTTTTTCTAGTTTTTTCTATAGCATCATTAATACCTAAAGCAGGGAGGCCTGCTTTTTGCATAGCTTTGTCTAATCCTCCTAAAGCTTTTGTTCCAAATCCTAATTCTTTGCTAAAATCTCCTTCTAAATCTAATCTTTTTTGCATTTTTTGGATAGTTGCATCCATTAAAGCTCCTTCTTCTGCTAGTACAGCGCTAGCTGTTTTTTGGGCTTCTGTTAGCTTAACAAATTTTCCAGTTTCTTCATCTCTAAATCTATTAGATTTTTCATCAAATTTAATTCCTTCTAAAGCTGCTTTAGCATTATCCATAGCAAAAGCTTTTTGTTCTTTTGCTTTTTTTATTATGTTTTCAATGCTTTTTTTAGATTCTACACCATAACCTTGTTCTTCATTTTTTAACTTTTGAGCTTGATCAGTTAAAGATTTTAAGTTTTTATTTAAAGCATTACCTGCTTTAGCACGATTTTTTTCCATTCTATCAGAATGACTACTTGCTTTAGTCATTTCATTTTGAACATTTTTAAGAATAGTGACTAAATCTCCAAAAGATGAATTAATTAATTCTGATTGATGGGTAACACCTTCTAATACAGTTTCTAAATGCTCAAGGGTTTTATCAGCATTTTTAATATTATTAAGATCAATTTCAAAAGGTCTTTTCTTTCCTATATTAGAATATTGAGAATCAATATCTTTTAGGAGTTTTTTTATTTCTTCTAATTTATTTTTATCGGCTGCCATTAAGAATGTGTTTATTATAAATATTAAAAAACACTATTTTTTAGACTTTTTTGTAGAATAACTTGGTTTACGTCCTGCTTTTTTAAAGGCTTGTTTTATGTGTGGGGGGATATTATCTCCTACCTTAGCAGATTGAGAATTGTTTCCTTTAGAAGATTTTTCATATGCTTCTTTTTCTTTTTTCTTCCAGTCAAGTATTCTACTAATAGTTAAATTTCTTAACCATATAGGCATATTATACACTGTTGGATAATCAAACCCACCTTGACCATGAAAACAAATGTCATGAAGACTTTCAAAAAGTAGTTTTCTATATTCCAGAGTCAGGCCAAAAAAACCCGGCAGTCATAGGAATAGTAACGTCCTCCTCTACGCCAGTTGGTCCTGTATAAGGGAATTGCATTACTATATCAGGTTGTGAGGATTTAACATGGTTTCTAAATGATCTAGAGTCTCTAGCTAACATGTAATTATCAACAAATTCTCTTATATTTTTATTTTCTGAATCCCCATTTACTGAGAGGATCATATGTTTTAATCTTGTAGATAATTCAGGGGAAGCATTTTTATTAATCTTTTTAAGACCCTTTATTTCTGCTTGAATTTTTTTTTCATCCCTATTAGTTAATAACTTATAAGTAATTGCAGTATTTGTGTAGGGTAAAGTAAAAGAAAATTCATTTTGTTTTTCTATCATAGTAGATTTATCTAAATATCTGGTTTCTAATTGGGTTAAATCTACTGTAACAGTTTCATTATTATAATTAAAATCATAATCTTTACCGTATCCCAAAATACGTGCTGCTACTAATACAGCATTTCTATCTCCCACAACCATATCATCATAATTAATTTTAGATATAATTAAGGATTGAAGTAATTTATCTATAACATTTCCTTGTTTAATATAATTTTGGTTAGTTAGAATATCCTCTTCTTTAGCAGTCATATACTTCATTTCTACTTTTCCACTTGATAATGGGTTGTCTTTAGGATACACTAAACCTTTTGATGGTAATTCTACTTCTTCAGTAGGGAATTTAAATTCGCTCATAATCTTTTATTTGTTATAACTTGTTTGTCTACAATAAATACCAATATAAAAAAGGAGCTTGACATAGCCAAACTCCTTTAAATAAAATATTTAAAATGTATTAGAAATTTAATACTGCATAATCAATAGACATTTCAACTGATAAATTAATTGCTGTATCAACTGTATCCCAGTTATATTCACCAAAGTTAGTGTTAACTACAAAAGCACCTTTTAAAACCCACTCTGAAACTATGTCTCCTACAGGTCCTAAAACATCAATAGTTAAATCTTTCTTATAAAAATCAGAATAACCATCTCTACCTGTTACTGATTCATGGTGTAATCTTACCCATTCCATTACCGCCTGAGCACCTGATGGTGTAATAGGATCAAATAATGTCATGGTTATGTTTTGCCATGCTGATTTACCTTTAACTTTTCTTTCAACGTTAATGTGGTTAAGAGTTACTGTTCCTTGTGCTAATGTTACAGCGCTCATACCTTTAATCATGAAGCTTGGAATCCCATCCATATAAAGGATGAATCTATTCGCTTGTTTAGGTTCAAACGCGGTAAAAAATATTTCATTGGGATCTAATACTGCCATTTTTTATTGTTTATTTTCAATTATAAATATCTAATTTTTATGTTTTTATGCCGGGAAAGTAGCTCCAGTTGGTAAAACATTGAAATCTAAGTAAATAAATTCTGCTGTTTTAGTTGGTTGGAGATAAATTTGTCCTACTAACTCGTTTCTATCAATAACATCTGGTGTGTTATTACTATCATCCATTACTACTTTAAAAGCATATAAACCCTGTCTTTGTTGTACACTTTCTAAGAATGGGTTAACTTGGCTTAAGAAGTTATTTCTTGTAGCAATTGTATTTTGTTCAAATACTAAGTTATCTGCTACTTGAGAAATGTACGATTTAAGTTCAATTAACAATCTTCTAACATTTACTCTATCAAGAGCCGAAGCTGCTTTTTGTAATGTTTTCTGACCAAATACTACTACTCCTGTGTTAGGGAATGTTGCAATTGGGTTAACATTTGCTGTATATAAAGTATTTCTATTTCCGTTTGTTAATTTTCTTTCTGCTCTAAGTACTGTAGATAACCCACCCCTATTTAAACCTGCGGGCGCAAACCATGGCTCACCTGATCTATCATTAAAGGCATAAACTCCAGGAATCATTGTTGAAGCTGGAACCCATACTGTTGCTGAAGTATCAGGATCAATAGTTTGTAACCAAGGCCAATACGTAGCTGCATATGAGGAATCAATTCCTGCTGCTCCTGCTGTTACAGTAGAAATATTAGCATCCCAGTTTACTAAATCAACTACAGCAATATTATCTCCTCTAGTTTGAGCATTATTAACCATTGTAGTTATTTCACCTGATGCATTTGCATTTCCTTTTATTAATCCAGGTACAGTAATTAAATTAAATTGATAATCATCTTGATTAGCTAATAAATTTAATGCTACTCCATAAGTACCTGCTGTTGATGTATCACCTAAAGCATCGGAATCAAATCCCTGAACATTATTATTTGAAATATTTTCATAAAATAAAGCAGGGCTATTATTTGCGTTAAATACTGTTCCTGTTGCACTTTCAAATGAACCCGATTGTGCTACTGGAATTGAACCTGTAAAAGCTACTTTAGCATCACCATTATTATCAAAGAAATTTAATGTGTTTTTAGAAACTGAATCTACATACACATATCTACTTCTATTAAGATAATTTCCTTCATTTTTAACATAGTAATCTGTACCATCGTTAGTAACTGTTTGTTTTGAATCACCAATTACTTTTGCAATATAATTATTTGAGTTAGGATCCATTGATAAATTAGCCCAAGTTTCTAATACTGCTTTTTGGTTTGATCTATCATTACCTCTTCTAATTAGTAAGCTAAACGTACCTTGTGCTTTATCAGGATCAACTATTTCCCATCTAACGTTATCAGCACTACCACTTGACATAGTATTATTAGCACCTTCATTTTCTGTTAAACTATTCTGACCAATTCCTTCTGAAATTGTTTTTAAAGTAAATAGATTTCCTGAAGTTGTAGCTGAACCTGTTATAGTTGTACTAGTTGCACTTGAAAAAGAACCACTAACTACTCTAGTTACTAATAATGAATCTCCACCTTGTTGGAAATAATTGTATGCTGAGATTGAAGTTAAATAAGTATATTCTGCACTTCCACTTTCAACTACTGCTCCAAACACGTTTTGGTAATCACTATAAGTAGTAACTAATGTTGGAATACCAACTGGTCCTTTAACTGTTGGTCCTACTATAGCTGCTCCTGCTTGAACGGGTTGTGCTTGTAAAAAAGATTGATCGTTTTCTCTAGCTAATACGCCCGGGGATATAAGTACTTCTGCCATTGTCTAATAAATTAATTTTGTTTATAAATACTACAGAAGAGATTAAAAGTCAATTAAGCTTGAATAAATTCACCACTTTCTAAATTAACTGTTCCTCTACCGTATTTTGTTTCTAGTTCTTGAGCTACTTGGGATTGGTTTCCTTCAAGAGCTTCCAATTGTTGGTATATTTCTTTTTTTGATTTTTCTAAATAATTTTGTTGAAATTCAACTTGACCTAATTGAAAAACCAAATCATTTTGTTGTTGTTGAAGAGCAGATAATTGTTCTACTTCTTCTTTTGATAAAACTGTTTTTTCCATGTGTATAAATATTAAAAATTTTAGTTAAGATACAATATAATAAAAAAAAAGTTACAAACCAAATCTATCTTTACCAGCATTATAGTTTTGAAGAATCTCTGTTGCTGAAAGGACTTTATGGTATATCTTTATAGATGCCATTTTACCATCCCATTCATAAAGAGGTGAATCCCCATATCTCCCTAAGTACATATTATAGGTAGAATTTCCAGTAACAGCCCCAACAGTTCCACTCTTATCTAATTGTCCATTAATATATATTTGTGCTGTTGTTGAATTATAGGTAAATACAAAATGATACCATTGACCCAATGTAAAAGTGGAAGTAGATGTTAGAACAGTAGTCCCTCCCCCTCGCACATAAAGGTTAGGAGGATTATTTTGGGCATATATCTCAATACCATCAGCACCATTCCATAATGCTCTATCCATAACTATTATAGGAAAAGTAGATCCTACATCATCAAGGTTAACCCAACAATCAAAACTCATAGGATCTTGAGAAAATTGACCAGCAGTATTTTGAGAAAATTGAATATAGTCATCTACCCCATCAAACTCCCAAGCCTTTGGGGAACCCAAACTTCCTGAAACATCATTAAATAAACTACCAGTTGGTGTTAAAGAACCACTTGCTAAATTAAATACATCGCTACTGCCTAAAGTATATGATTTTTTATAAGCTGGATTAATATAAAATACCAAACCATCAGTTACAATGTTGTTTCCTGTTTCTGCTGTTATACCAAATTTTGAACCTATTCCCATAATTTATAATCCAAACCTATCTTTACCAGCATTATAGTTTTGTAAAACATCTGATGCTGATAAGGAGTGGTTGTAGACTTGTATATTTGCTATTTTACCATCAAAAGGAGCATTAACACTATTTGATAAGATACGAGTGCCTATATCAAACCGTGTAGCATTTATTATACCCACATTACCCCCATAATTTGCACTCCATACATTAATTGAATCTAAATAAATATCATATTGTGTACCCGTATGTGAAATTATTAAATTATGCCAATCAGTATTTATGGTTCCACTAGCTTGAGAATAATATGATTTATTACCTGAAGCAGTAGAAAAAATTGTTATTAATTCATTGCTAATAGCACCAACAACTTTACCAAGATAAATACCACTGTATTGTCCACTATCTTCAAACCCTATTAGTACACCACCAAGAGCACTTGTTGTTACAGTTGAATTAGGTTTAAACCATAAAGAAAGAGATGGTATTGTTCCTGTATAGTTTGATTTAATAAAGTCATCAGTTCCATCAAAAATAAAACTAGAGGTAGGATTAATTCCTTCCCACCCTGTATCATTTTTTAAACTTCCTGTAGGGGTTAAAGATCCACTAGCTAAATTAAATACGTTTGTACCTGTTCTTGGATATGATTTTTTAATAGAAGAATCAATATAAAATACTAACCCTTCGGTTTGAATGTTATTTCCTGTTTCTGCTAATATTCCAAACTTTGAACCTATTCCCATAAGTTATTAAGTTAAGTCACCTACTAAATGAAATGTTGTTCCTGAAATATATTTTAAAGATGCTCCTGAACCTTGTCCTGCTAAATTTAAATTATCATTTTTAACAATTACATTCATTGCTGCAGATGCTGTTACAAATAACATGTTTCCTGCTGATGAGGTTTGAAAGAATTCAAATTCAGCTCCTGGATTCATTGAACCTGTTGCTATTGAACACGTTACATTACCTCCTACTATATTATAACCCCCTATATATTCTGATCCTGATATAGAAAAATCTGTTGGGTGGTTATGAATTGATCTTTGCCATTTACCTATTGCTTGACCTGTTGCTAGTGAGGCAGAAATTACTGTTAAATTTGAATGACCAATTCTAAGTTGGTTTGTTGTTCCTACTTCTCCTTTACTACCTGATCCTATAATTATATTATTAGCACCTGTAGTAATATCATATCCTGCATGATGCCCTAAAAATAAATTATAATTTCCTGATGTTATTGAATAACCCGCTGCGTATCCAAGTGCTGTATTGTAACCACTACCTCCTCCAGTATCTGATTCATGTAAAGCATATGAGCCTATTCCAATACTACCATGAGTTGATGCTGCATCTCTTCCTGCTTCATACCCTACAAAAATATTATGATTACCTAAAGTTCCAGCACCTCCTGCTTTAAATCCAATTAAAATACAGTTACTATCATTATTTGAAGCTTCACCTGCTTTCCATCCAATTGCAACATTAGAATCACCACTAGATGCGGCCTCACCTGCCTCTTGACCTATATATACATTATTAACACCTCCAGAAGTTATACTATCTCCTGCTAAATTACCTATTATAACATTACTAGTTGGTCCCTTTCCATGAGGTATAAATGATCCTGATACTGTTAATGATCCTGTTATTTGAGCATCTCCTGTGAATGGGAAAGCTGCTCCTACTGCACTTCCATTTACTGTTAAAGTACTACTAACGTTTAATGATCCTGTTACTTGAGAATCGCCTTTCGAATGAAAGCCGTTTTTTATTATAAATTCGTTTGCCATATCTTTTCCCTATCCAAGTTATGTTAATAATGTGTTTTTTAAGGCATTGAGCCCGATGTCCAAAATGAGCTTGTAAGCTGATTTAGACATTCTTCATGAGAACCTTCCCATACAGGAGTTACACTACCTGATGGCGCTATAAATGTAGGCCAATCTGCTGTGTACCATTTTAGGATGAATTGTGTTTCATCAATAGATTTTCTAACTGTAGCAGCTGATGTTTCCATTACTTGTGAAAAATCAACACTACCTATATCTGAGGTTTCTATAAAAGAGTATGTTCTGTTTGAGTAGTTCATTTTGTTATAAATATGTTAAGTTAAACCAAAGCGACCTTTTAATGCGTTGTAGTTGTGTAGTACTTCTGTTGAGGATAAGACACGGTTGTAGATATGAGCATTTCCAATAGACCCATTTAAGTCATAAGTTGTATCTGATATTTGTAAATTTGTATTAGGTGTAACTGCAGAGGTTGTACCTGTTTTTTCAATTGCCCCATTTATATATAAAACTACATTATTACTAGAATCTACAGTAACACCTAAATAATACCAAGTTGATGTACTAAGTGATGTATCAGAAGTTACATCATGAGCAACTCCAGATCTACCTAATGTAAATTTATTACTATTAATAGAAGTAAAATAATTATTAGCATTAGCATAAAATAATACCCGAGTACCAGAAACATCTTCGGGTTTTACCCAAATTAATAAAGAAAAAGGAGGTGGGGGATTTATATATGAAAAATTAATTTCATCATCTGTACCATCAAAAAATAAAGTTCCTAAATTATCAGAAGAAAATGAAGTACCACTCATAGTACCCGATTTATTATCAACAGTATCAGTAATAACAGCACCAGTTTTAGGATAGCTTGCTCTATTTGCAGCATCCACATTAAACACTAACCCATCCGCTATAATACCTGTTGTTATTGACCCAAATTTCATAACCCAAACCTTCCTTTTAATGCGTTGTAGTTGTGTAGGACTTCTGTTGAGGATAAGGTGCGGTTGTAGATTTGTATATTTGCTATATTACCATTATACCAATATTGTGTTCCAATATTTGCTCTTGCAAGTCTAATACCACTACCAGCTATATTAGCAGATGATTCTGCTCGAGTAGAGTTTTGAACTCCATCAATATATAATCTCATAATTGTTGTATCATATGTTAAAGCAACATAATGCCATCCTGTTCCTGAATCTACATCTGATATTATATTATATCCATAAAGACCTCCTGCAACTTTACTTGTGTTGGATGCTCCTAGCCAAAATGATCCTTTGACTACTCCATTACCTACCATAAGAGCTAAACCATATTGACTATGAGAATCAACATTAAGCCATGAAGCTATAGTACAAGGAACATTTCCTAAAATTAAAGTATTAGCACCACAATCTATATAATCATCACTACCATCGAAATCCCAACAACTTGATGAGATAGGAGGTTGAATAAATGCAACCCCATTTTCTAGGGTACCTGATTGGGATAAATCTATTGTATTAAAGGTAGTAGTAGCATCAGGAATATAACTTGCCCTATTTGCAGCATCCATATTGAATACTAGCCCATCCTCTATTATTTCTGTTGTTATGCTACCTACTCTTCCTCCCATTATTCGAATCTTGATTTTAAAGCATTGTAGTTATGTAGGACTTCGTTTGATGATAAGGCACGGTTGTAGATATGGACTGGACCTATGTTACCATTATAATAAAAACTATTAAGACCTCTACCCATTTCTACATTAGCAGTATCATTATCAATAGTAGCAGGTATTGAAGTTGTATTTTCTACATTTAACAAACCATCTAAATATATTTTTAAACTTGTTGAAGGAGTAAATGTTGTTGAAATATGATGCCAAGCACCATCGTTAATTGCAGAGGTTGTTCTTACCGTTGTAGCAGAATTAGAACTAAAAATAGCAAATTCAACGTTATTTCCCGTTTGATAATTATTTGGCCACAATGCCCAACATCTATTACCTCCTAAATCCTTAGATATAACAACACAATCTAAGTTTGTAGAATATTTAACCCAACAAGAAATTGTTAAAGCACCTGTTATTTGTAATTCAGTAGGATTACCACAATCTATATAATCATCACTACCATCGAAATCCCAACAACTTGATGAGATAGGAGGTTGAATAAATGCAACCCCATTTTCTAGGGTACCTGATTGGGATAAATCTATAGTATTAAATGAAGTTGTAGCATTAGGAACATAACTTGCCCTATTTGCAGGATCCATATTGAATACTAGCCCATCCGCTATAATTGGGGTTGATATTGAACCTCTTCTGATTCCCATAACTTTATATTGACCTTATTATGGTCTTAATTTTGTAACTTGCGGCAGTAGAATACGATTGTACCTGAGCTTGGCTTTGTGATATTGCTATTTGCATAATTAAATTTGATGTGTCTCCTATATCTGTTGTTGTTGTTTCTGCAAAATTAAGACTACTACCATTCCATATCGCTGTTATATTTCCTGCACGTGCATTTGATGCTGAAGTTGCTGTATAATCAACAAATACACCTTCATATGAACTAGTACTTAACCCATATATGGATTGTGTTATATTAGCTGTTGTTGAGCTGATTGTCGCTGTAGTATATAGTGATTGAGGTGATTTACCTAAATAAACTTCTCCAGTAGCATCTGCTTGTAATACAGGTAATCCTGAAATATCATTGGCTGAAAATACTGTTCCTGTTAAAGAATCATCTACTGAGAATAGTGTTCCTACACTTCCTAATACCTCAAATACTGTTGAACCTGATCCTTCTAATGTAAGAGATGCTGTTGAGTTTGAACTTGATACTACTAATGATCCTGTTATTACAGCATCTCCTGTGAATGGGAAAGTAGAGCCTGCACTTATACCTGAAAGTTGGGAACCATCACCTAAATATGTTCCGAATGATGCTGTTGATGTTGCACTTGAGGATACATCTCCTTGTAATAAAATATCTCCTGTTGTTAATGAGGCAGAAATTGTAATTAAACTTGCATTTCCAATTCTTAATTGGTTAGATATTGCTGTTTCACCTAAACTACCAGAACCTATTATTATATTTCCAGTACCTGTACTTATATTGTATCCTGCTTTATAGCCAATTCCTATATTATAATCACCAGTATATATTGAATATAGAGATTCGGCACCTATAGCTACATTTCCTGCTTGATCACCATTACTAGAATTTCCGTATCCTGCTCTATAACCTAAATAAGCATTGTTTAGACCAGAAGCATAATACCCCGCATCTGCCCCTACTGCTGTATTTCTACTTGCAGCAGCAGCTCGTCCAGCATTATATCCTAAAAATGTACTTTGTTGATGAGCTACTAATCCTCTTCCTGCATTAGCACCTATTACTGTATTAAAATCTGTGTATGTTAAATTATTAGCTGCATTGGAACCTATTATAACTGTGTCTTCAGAAACATTGGCACTTTTAATTAATGAAGCACCTGCTCCTTCACCTAACACAATTGCTGATGTATCCCAAATAAATGAATTAAATGATCCTGATATTGTTAATGAACCTGTTATTTGAGCATCTCCTGTGAATGGGAAAGTGGATGGTAAATTTGTTAATTGAGAACCATCACCTACAAAATAAGCGGCTGATGCTGTGCTTGCAAATGTAATATCTCCTGTTGCTAATGAGCCTGATATTGTAACTAAACTATTACCATTTCCAATTCTAAGTTGGTTTGATTCTCCCGCAACACCTAAACTACCTGATCCTATTGTTATGTTTCCATCACCAGTAGTTTGATCTAGACCAGCTTGATATCCTATACCTATATTGTTATCGCCTGAATCTGTTTTAAATAAAGCAGATACACCTAAAGCTATATTTTGTGTAGCAGACATAGCAGCTCCACTACCTCTCATTGCTGATGCCCCTATTGCTATATTACTATCTCCTGTACTAAGATATAATAATGCTTGACCCCCTATACCAATATTACTATTAGCATCTGACATTCTAGCAGCTCCTGAAGTTCCTCCTCCTCCTGCTAATTTACCAACAAATATATTAGCATCTGAGGCATTATTATGTAACCCATATCCAGCCTGATATCCAATTGCTACATTATCATCTCCAATTGTATTAGAATATCCTGCTTGATATCCAACAAATACATTACGAGGACCATTTACAGTAGTTAATTCTCCCGCACCTTCTCCTAACATTACAGCATTTGTATTTATTCTAAATGCATTAAATGATCCTGATATTGTTAATGAACCTGTTATTTGAGCATCTCCTGTGAATGGGAATGGTGTTGATGATATTCCTGAAAGTTGGGAACCATCACCTAAATATGTTCCAAAGGATGCTGTTGAGGTTGCACTACTACTTACATTAGCTGATGCTGTTATATTACCTGTAAATATTGAATTGCCTGTTTGAGAAAAAGGTCCTATATTAGTAAAAGTACCACTTCCTGATACTGTTAATGAACCTGTAACATCTATTGAACCTGTAATTGTTTGATTACCTATAAAATTATTTGAACCCGTTGTAGCATAAGATCCTGTTTGATTACCTGTAATAACAGGATTACCATTTATATTTAAACTACCTGAGATATCTACACTACCAGACACATTTACAATATCTTTAAAATCAACTATTCCGTTAATTGTTAAAGGACTATTACCCGATAATTCAGAAAATGAACCTGATAAACCTGTAACTGTTCCACTTGAACTTATATTACTTGATGCTGTTATATTAGTTACACTAATTGAGGGTTGACCTTGTAATCCACCTGCAACATCAGCAGTGTTAGCATGGCTTGAAGAAACTTCTTTAACTATCTCATGTGAGGCAGATACCGCAAATAAAGCATGACTTGCGGTAACAGCATAACTAGCTGAAGTTGCTGTTGCTGCATAACTAGCTGAAGTTGAAGTAAGGGAATTTCCACTTGAACCAAATGCACTTACCCCTGGGTTATCTAAAAATCTTGCTTTACTCATTTAAAATATTTTATCTGTTATAAATATTGTTAAAACCTTATTATTAATCATTTTCAGAAATGGATCTACCTGGACCAAATCTATCTGGAGGAGTTGATGTAGGGTTTGGTTCAAATCTTTGTGGGGTTGATGTTGTTTCCATTTGAAAAATAATTTTAGATTTTTCATTAAATTTCTTTACGGAGTCCATATCTTTTTGAACTACATCAGGAACTATGTAACCATACAATTTTATATCAAATGTACCTCTTACTAATCTTTCTTGACTTTGTTGTAATTCTGTTACTGTAGTAAAGTTATCTATACTAGCTCTAAATTTAAACCTTTCAGGATCACCCCAATATGAATCAGAAGCATAATTTATTGCTTCTATTATTTTATTTAATTGTTCTACATAATAAGTTTGGGCAATACAAGTATATGTTAAGTTAACATAATCAGGTACTACATTAGCTATAAATTGTTTTGTAGGAACTCTATTATTTAGCAATCCAAAATTACTATAAAAGTTTTTATTATTATAAGATTTTTGCCAAAATGTATACAAATTAGGACTATTAGCATCTAATTTTCTGGATAATGATCTATTTTTTTCAATAGAATTTCTTTTAAACATTATAATAGGCATCATTATAGCACCTTTTTTATCTCTATAGTAAGCATCTTTTTGGATTGATTTCCATCTTTCAGGTGAACCATATATAATAGGAACTGCTATTCTTTCTCCATTTTGTACTACATAAGGTCTAATAACATTATCAAAATAATACATTATAGATTCATCAAGATCTTTTATACCAATTGAAAAAGGTTTTGTTGTATCCCCTTTAAATGACATTTTAGTTGACCTATTAAAAGGAATATTAGCTTGATTATTAGGGGGAAATTGTGATCCTTCACTAGCATCATTTGGATTTCCTAATTGAGCATCATACGGTGTTTGCAAATTTGTAGATATCTCTCTTTGGGATTTTGGTACGGGTTTTCTATAATTATCAGCCATTGATTCTTCCTTTCTCTATTTGTACTTTGTCTACAGGTGTGTAATGTGTTTTACATATAATAGATAAATCACTACCAAAATTTTCTAATCCTGGATTAATTGGATTAACCGCATAATTGTAATCTGGGTCTTTACCTACAAAATATTGATTGCCTATTATATCATCTACTTCATAATAACCACCATAGTAATAAATTATATCTCCTACTTCAGGAACTAAATCAGCTCCAAAATAATCTGCTTGATCATAATCTTTGTTAAAATCTAAATTTCTTTGTAATAAATCATCACGTAAAAATTTAAAATCAACATTTCTATAATACCTAACACCAAATTCATCATCTGGATATGATTGGGGTTCATGAGTTATTAAACAAGATAATATTACAGGAGCATAATAATATTTTCCATCTGCTGCTTCACCATATAGGTTTACTTTGGTTTCTCCTAATTTATATTTGTAATAAACACATTCTTGGGAAATAACATTACCCATTAATTCTCGATTAACGTGTCTAAATAAACTTATGTCTCTTTGCCCCCCGTATAAAGCCATATTATCCTATATAAATTGTGTAAGGTACTTTATTTAATTCTTTTTGTAAAAAATCATTTTCATTTGATTTTCTTTCTAATAAGCTACTTCTTGAAGTTTCATCAAAATAAGCTCTTAACCTTTCTATTAAAGCTGCTCTATCAGCAGTTGCTGAAGCTAATAAATCAGATTGATTTAAAGTTACATCAGCATCTGGGATTGGTATAGTAGAATATTTACCTCTAACATATCCTAACATTTCTTTAGCTACTGCTAAAGTATATTCAAATATCCATTGTCTTCCTATTGAATTTATTTGGTTATAATTAGGATTAGTAAATGGTACTTCAGATACATTAGTAATTTTATTAATACCATCCTGATATGGGTTATTTCTTTCGGATTTTTTTATATATTCAAACCATAATTTACTTCCATTACTGTTTGGGATAGGGAATATTTTTAATTGGTTATTTACTAATTCAAATGAATAATTAGATCTTCTAATTTGATCGTTTAATTCTATTGCTTGAATTACTTGAAGATCATAATTTAAGGGCATCATTAAAAAGTTAATAGCAGGAGAATAACTACCCCAACCAAATGAATCCATTAAATCTATCATTCCTGTACCTGTACCTGCATATGGATCAAAATATCTTGTAATTGCTGGGGGTGCATTATAAAATACTCTTTTAATTTCTATTGAATCATTAGGTTCTATACTTGCACTAGCTTGAGCCCAAGTATTCATATCATAAGATTGTTGATTTTTTACTAAATCTAATGATCCAGAATACCATGTTACATTACCTCCAACTCCTGCTTCTACTCCATATTGTTCAGAAATTCTAACTACGCCTGCCATATTAGGAACCATAACTTGATTATTTGCTTCAGTAATTGAAGAATAACCTTCTAAAGATAAATAATTTTCTCTTACTTTATAAGCGTATAATTCATTCCCATATGTAGTAATTGCTTCTTCAAAAGCAGTATAAAAAGATCCAGATTGTAATTCTACATCTGCTAAAGGATAACCTAAACGTCTTGCACAAAAATCTGCTACTTTATCAGCATCAGTTCTAAAATCTAAATTATTATCGTAAAAACCAAAAGGAGTTTGACCTACAGCAAAAGTCGATGTTCCTGTCCAAATAGGGATATTCATAGTATTTTGTTATAAATATTAAAAGAAATATTAGATATTTCAAAGTTTTAATCTAAGGATTAAACACCATTAGATAACCAGAATTAGGATGCGCTGCACTACTACCAGATATCCATAAAGATCCTGTTATTGTTGGTTCTGAAGTAGGTAATCCTGTAAAAGATGCTGAGGAATTTATATCAAGAATACTTCCTATAAAATTATCTGCAGTGACAGACCCTGTTATACTTGCAGAACCTGTTAGGAATAACGATTGGGAAAAAGTTACATTGTATAAATTAACTGTATCAGTTGGTGATGTACTTCCTATATTTAATGTATTACCATTTGCTGTTAAAGTTCCACCTCCAACTAATTTTAAAGTAACAGGAACAGCAGGTGTTCCAAATTCTACATCTGATGTTGTTGAATTAGAATTTCCTAATATTATATTTCCATCATTTGAAGCACTTGTTGGTTTAATAATTAAATCTGAACCTGATATTTCAATTTTAGCAGTACTAGTTCCTAGTGTATTAAAAAATTCTATTAAGCCATTATCTAATATCTGGTTTTTCATATTTACATTTTTATATTATTAAACCTTATTGAAGAAGAAGGTAAAGTGTTTATTCTTCTTGATACATTTTTATATGATGTGTTATCCGGGGTTCTTTGAAATCCTAAATCTCCTCTATCAGCATTAAATAAATTATGTGCTGTAAAAGTATTATTAGTTATTTTTATTTTATCATGAGAAGTAGAAAGAACATTCATTGATAAATTTTTATAATCCATTATTTTATAATTACGACTATTATAAGACTTATTATAATCCATTCCTGTATCCATACTAAAAGCATATATTCCTTTATTTAAAGTATAGGTTTTATCAAAAGAATAATTTGAAAAATTATAATAATTTCCTTCTATAATATCTCTATCTAAGGTTTTAGAAGTTGCTGATGATTCTATTAAATATACATGAGGCATTATATCATTTGGATACCAATATCCTCTATTTCTATTTGTTTTGCTATAATAGGTACCAGGTAGTTGTAAATATTTTCCTGGGTTAAGTCTATAATCCATACTAAAACGAATAGTTACCTCAGTATTATCCTCTAATACTTCAAAAGAACAATTATAACCCGTACCATATGCTGAAGCTATAGTATTAACACTTAATCCTTCAACTAATTTATATAATGAATAGTAATCATCATATTTAAATAAACCATACCCAGCATTATAATTAAATATTTCTATATGATCTTTTCCTTTAATTAAGTTTTGATCAGAACTATAATCAAATTGTCCTCTACTATAAACATTTGCAGTATTATCATACCCTCTTATACCATGATAATATGTTGGGTTATAGGTTGAAGACACATATCCTGGGAATGATAAATAATCTCCAAGTCTTTTTAATGGGATTTGAGAAATTATAGGATTTTTATTACCATAACTCATACCTGAGTTTGCTGCTGTGTATCTATAATTCACATTTGAACGAGCAAATAGATTATTTATTTCATATATATTTTCTGTATTTTGTTGTAAATACATTCCAAGTTCATAAAACATTCTAGGATCATAATAACTTGAACCTAAATAAGAATTATTTACTTTTACTTTTCCAATACGATATTGTCTATAAGACAGTTGAGTATTTGTGTTACGAAAATAGTTTGAACCCCCTTCATAACAACAACAAAAATTATATTTATTTTCCCATTGACCCGCACTATAAAAATAAGTCCCACCAAATATTGGTTTGAAATTAAAATGAGATTGTTTCCCCCCAGAATACCAATTAGCAGTTACCCCACCTGAAGTTTGGTTTTTAGTAGTAATTACATTTCTTGAATAATTAGGAAGGGGTATATTTTTATAGGAAGTGGTATTACCTATATCTCTAGCATAAATAAAAGCATCTTCCATTCTATTCCTATAAATATAATAAGATGTAGTTATTCCAAAATAAGAACCATTATTATTATAGGGAGAAGAACTCCATTGTTGAAAATGAGATGTTTCACAACTTGCGTAATGACCAACAAAATATACTCTGTTGGTATTGTTTCTTCCAGCGTCAAAATTTATTCCTCCCCTGTTAAGTTTATAAACAACATCACCGTTACCTATATGGTCTGTAATAGGTTTATTTAATTGAATTACACTTGAGGATATATTAGTTATTGTGTAATATTGATATAAACCTCCTATTACATCTTCTGATCCTGCTTCCCCCGCACTTCCTGATAAAGTATTTCCATTATCTGACCATACACCATTATACCCATTAGTTAAAGATTTATAAAGTATATTAAAATTATAACTAGGATTTTTTGAATCTGCATTCATGGTTTTAGCTCCTCTATTTTTGGGCCAAATCCATATTTTATCCCCTACATCAAGGTTTCTAGTGTCTTTTAATTTAATTTGGTTAGTAACAGGTAAAGGATAATCACCAGAACCTGAAGTTAGATTATAAGCACCAAAAAAGCTCATATAATTATATGTTGCAGCACCACCTGCTCCCCCGCCACAATAAAGTCTTACCCATCTTTTTGTTACACTACCACTAGGGAAAGTATAAAATCTAATACCAGGTTTATAACTATCAACACGAATATCATCTGCTTCTGCTTTAACTTCTTCCCAACTACCTTCATTTGTTCCATTATCTGATACTTCTATTTTAACTTCTTCTCTATAACCATTTACATTATCAGGTTGATTATAAGCTACATTATCATAAAAGCATGCTCCTATAGTATCAAATGTTACGGGTGTATTTAAATCAACTGTCATATAAAAACCTGATCCTGCCTGTGGGCTAGTCCAACCCGCAGCAAGGTCATTTCCTTGGTATTGAAAAATGTTATGAGCTCCATAAAAATCGTTACAATACGTTACAGCATTGTTTAAATTATTACTTGATCTTATAAAACTATGAATTCCAGGAACAATTCCTGTTTTACCTCTTTTTTCATACCAATCCCATAATAGGTTTTTATACCCCATTACATCTTCAATTTCATTCCCTAAATATTTTAATTTTTTACCTGAGTGTTGGGTTGATAATAATCCTCCCTCTGATATTTTATCTTCTTTAGTAAAAGAATCTGTTGTATCTAATAATAAAAGTTGGTATCTATTTTTTAAATTAATTGAAAATATGCTTGAATAGAATTTTAAGTGAATTCCAATTCCACCCCCACCTTGAAGTTCTTTTAATCCTTCTTGAATTAAAGTATCATTATAATATTGTTTGTAAGTTCCATCTTCAAAAGTTGTTTTCATTGAAAATCCTCCAGAACCGGTTTGTGAACCTGGGTTTAATCCTTGAAAATTGACTATACTTTGAGATTGGAAATTTCCAGGATCTTTATCAGGATAGGTATCAGATTCAGCATTGTTAGTTAAATTATAAAAATCACCATATTGATCTCCTCCCTCTTTTATAATAAAATATCCATAATTAGTACCAGCAAATACAAAAGAAGAATATACAGGACTAGGAGTACTAACTCCCCATTGATCTGCAGCTTGCATAGCATCAGATAAACTGTAAGTATAACCTCCTTTATTTGTAAAAGGAGACCACCCTACAGCATAACCTACCATAGTATTGCCATTAACTGTTCCTGTAATATCCCTAACTACACTAGCCGAAATTTCAACTTCACAATCTTTATTACACCATGAACCTGAAATGAAATAACAAGCTGACATTTCAGTTGTAGCAGGACTAGAAGGGTTTTGAGCACTACTAGAAAGTAAATGGAAAGCAGATACCCCACCTCTAGAGGCAGTACTTAAGTAATTCCATTTTCTATAACGGGGTTCATAAGAAGCTGCAGACATATTTAAACCAGAACCTGAAAAGGCGTATTTATCTATTTGTAATACATCAGTTGCTTTAGTAGAAGAATCTGTAAAATCTATAAACATAGATTGAGACCAATAATTTGTTGTATAATTTACAGTATATACTTTATCATTTATAACATATGTTTCTCCTGCTTTAAAATCTCGATGATTACTTTCTACTAATACTGCTCTTTTTTGTCCTCCATAAAAATTTGTAGGACTTTCTTGAAAAGTTTCAGCAAATTTTCCAAAAGTATATAAACCTAAATCTTGATAAATTTCTCCTTCTTTTCCCCATATTTTAGTAATAGTAGCTTTATGACCATCTATATTATTAATTTTAACTAATTCATCTTCCTCTATAGGAGAATTAAAAGTGTATGAAGGATACCCCCCTAAAGGTGAAGTTTTTGAAGGAAGAAAACCTGGGTAAATCGAAAAACTAGACCCATAATTGTTTATACTACCTGAGTCTATATTAGAAGATCCTGAGGTTCCAATAATATATCCTTGTCTTAAAATTGAAGCTGTTGATTCAATAGTTATATAATCACCAGGACCAAAACTTGAACTATTTTCTATATGAATTATAGATTCTCCAGCATTTGAAGCAGAAGCTAAAAAAGAAGATGAATAATTAGATGATCCTGATATGATAAGAACATTTGCAGTTCTTGCATTCATATATATTCCTTGGTAACTATTATTTGTATTATAATTATTATTTGATCCTGTTACTCTAAAAGTACAATTATCTAAAAATCTTAATACAGAATAATCAGCCGCACGAGTAGTATAATCAATTCTAGCATTTGTGGTAGTAGTACTATTCCATATATTTAAAGTAGAACTATCTTTAACAGTAAATCGTGTATAGTCACCCATTTCAACTTTTCCTACATTCCAAGTTCCACTACCTGTTAATTCATATTCGTTCATATAAGGACGAAAATCTCTATCTATTGCCCCACTAACAGGAGAAGTTAAAACATAGGTAGTATTATACCTACTTTGAAAAAGAGATGAAAATCCATCTGGATCTCCTGGATATTTTTCATGTACTTCTTGTGAATTTACTGTGGAATTTGACATAGAAATATATGAATGATCTATACTACAAGAAATAAATTCATTACTATCTTTTTCTTTATAATCAATTTTAACAAGATTATTAGTAAAATCTCTCCAAGGATCACCATACATAAAAATACTACCACTATCAGGTGATGTAAAATATGAAGAATTAGCTGTTGTTGAAGCAACTCTAATTATAACAGGTTTACCATTAGGCCAAGTACTACCTGTCCAATCTAAATCAACTCCTTGTTTATTAAAATTAGCAGGAGAATAAGGTTGAAGAGCATTAGTTTGATAAGTAGTTTCTGTCTCGTTTATTGTATCTAAAGGTCCATAATAATAAGCAGTAACTACCCTATGGGGAAATCTAGCTATATCTCCTGTTCCTGGAACTGCTCCTCCTTCCCAAGTATTAGGATCTAATACATTTAAAGGGGATGAACCTGTATTTGTTACTGCTGTAATCGTTGCCATATTATAACTGGTCTATAGTTTGTTCTAAAAGTTTTTTAATATCTTCAAAGAAATTTTCTATTTCAATGGGCATTGAAGCAGAAGGATCATCATAATATGATCTGTACCAAGTTAAATATTGTTCTTCATATGTACTAATATTACCTAAACATTCTTCTATATAAGTTTTATCGTAAAAGTAATCTTTTGTTAAAGTAACTTGGTGGTTTTCCTTATCAATTGCAAATTGCCCTTGAGCAATTATTCCATATAATAATTGTGCTTGTTGTGGTAGTATTTGAAATATGTCTAGCATAACTTATGGTCTTTTTAATGATTTATATGTTACCTCCGCTCCTGAAGGTACTGTTATTTGATATGTTACTGATGCTGTTGATGCAGGAATAAAATCCATATCGTATCTCATTCTTAATCCATTTATAAATACTTCAAGATATTCATATGTTGATGAAGATACAAAAGTAAGCGCATTAGGCAACGGTACTGTTGTTCCTGAAGATGTAATAGCAGAAGTTGTAATATATTCTACTATGGGATTAACTAATGGGATTGATTCTATATTTAATAATACAGATGATGCAGATGTAAAATCTACTAATGATCCTGAAACTACTAATGATCCTGTAATTACCGCAGAACCTGAAAATGGAAATCCTGCTCCACCTTCAATACCTGTTAATTGTGAACCATCACCTAAATATGTTCCAAAGGATGCTGTTGAGGTTGCACTGCCTGATAAATGTTTTCCTGAGGCTATATTTACATCATAATTAAATGAAAATGTTCCTAAATTATTATATGAAGCAACAGTACCTGTAGAACCATATCTTGAAATAAATTGAATACCACCATATGCCCCTATATTTGCAGTACCTGTACCATCAGTCATATATACTGTAAAGGCATCTGCATCATTACCCGCATTTTTTATTATAAACTCGCCTGCGGATCCAGCTGATTCAAATCTACCTCCATTTGAGGAAGTAATATTTGTAAATTCTGCATTACCTGTAACTCCTAAAGATCCTGTTATGTCTAATGATCCTGATATAATAGCAGATCCTGTATATGGAAATGGGTCTGTTTCTATGCCTGTTAATTGTGAACCATCACCTAAATAAGTTCCAAAGGATGCTGTTGAAGTTATACTTGAAGATACATTTCCTGAGGCTGTTATATTTGTGCTAACATTTAAATCTCCTTTTACATCTAATGTTACATCTGAGGAACCTGTGGCTTGTAAAGTATTTGTTCCTGCAATGTGTTGAAAAGAAACTAAATCAGCTAATGTGTTTGCGCTCCATCCTAATTTAGCCCCACTGTATAAAAACACATCTTTAAATCTTCTATTAAATACTCCTAAATCAATGGTGTTTGTTGCATTCGGTTTAAATTGAGTTGAAGTTAATTGGATTGTTATTGTTCCACCTATTGCAAAAGTTCCATCACTACCTATTTTTAATCCAGTACCGGTAAAACCTTTTCTTAGATGTAAATATCCTTGATTGCTTCTACTTCCTATTGTTAATGTAGGATCTCCACTACCATAACTAAAATCTAGCCTATTAGGTTGATCTACATCTGGTTCATGTATAGTAAATACTGAACCTGTTGGCATTGATATATCAATTGATCCTGAAATGTTTAATGAACCTGTTATTTGAGTATTTGTATTAACTTTAAATCCATTATTAGGTGAAATTGATGCTGTAGCTGAACCACTTGCTATTTGAGATAAATTTAATCCTGTAATTCCTGAAGCAGGTATATTAGTTAAACCTGAACCATTACCTTCAAATGATCCTGAAAATGAACCTGAATATGATGTTTTAGTTTCTAGTGTAGTAGTTCTACTAGCTAAAGAGGATGATGTAGCACTAAATGCCCCTGATATATTAGATGCAATTTGAGCTGAACTTGATATTAATGTTTTAGATGTTACTATCTCATTTGCAGTAATTCTTGTAGAAAAGGATGCACTTGCTGCTGTAAATGCACCTGAAATATCTGATGCAATTTGAGCTGAACCACTTAATCCTCCACTAAATGTTCCTATAAATGACTTTGCAATTATATTAGTGCTTGAACTTATATCACCTGATGCTGTAATAGATCCTAAACTATTAAGTCCTACAGGACCTGCTTCAAGCGATAAAAATTCACCTCTACCTGCTCTTATTTTAGTACGTGCACCTGCAGCATTTTGTACATTAAGTCCTGTTGATGCATCAAATTTTAATCTTCCAGTTTGAACTCCTGTATTTCTATTTCTAAACTCAATAGTGTCATCATCTGTAATTAGGTGGTTAAATGAACCAGTTATAGCTGTAATTGTCCCATTACTAGAGGATATTCCACCAGAGGCGGTTATATTAGTTACATAAATTGAAGGTTGACCTTGTAATCCATTTGCAACATCAGCAGTGTTAGCATGAGAAGAAGAAACTTCTTTTACTACCTCATGTGAAGCAGATACTGCAAATAAGGCATGACTAGCTGTAGTAGCCATATCAGCATAAGAAGCAGTACCAGATAAACTACCTGTAAATCCTTGAGTTGTTGTTACTGAACCTGAAAATATAGCAGGACCAATATTTGTAAAAGTTGATGAACCTGAGATAATTAAAGAACCTGATATAGTTTGGTCTCCAATTATTTCAAATGAACCTGATACTATAAGTGATCCTGTAAAAGGTTTATCAAAACCTTGTCCTGCAGGACCTTGTATACCTTGAGGACCTTGTGGTCCTGGTGTAACAACATTAACTATATCTGTTATTTCCTGAGTTATATCTACTTCAGTATGTTTAGAAGTATCAGTAACAGTAATAATATTATCTGCATTCTGTATAGTTACAGTGTTAGGGCTATTAGGGGTTATGTTTATATCACTCATTGGAAATACTTATTAAAAACTTCCTAGGGTTACATTTTGGGATAACGTAACTACTCCTTCTAAAAGTCTTGTTACTACTGCACAATTTCCACTTCCTGAGGCAATTTCTAAATCATATAAGGCTGAAGTAAAAGTTAATTGAGAAGAAGACATTGCAGAAATAAAAACACCAATAGAACCTGATGAAGGAGGTGTTGCTGCACTTTGTCCACCTGAACCACTTAAATTTAAACCGGTTCCACAAGGACCTAAACTTGAAGATAAAGTTAAATAAACTGTACTTGAACCAAAAGTGGGTCTAAATTGCATCCTAGCTTGATACCCCGATAAATCTATTGGATTTGAACCTGAATCTTTATATTGAACTGCAAAATCAACAGTGGCTCCTTGTTCTATTTTAAAATCATAATTTCCAGCTGCCATATTTTTATTATAAATATTAAAAAATAAAAGTAAAATAAAAAAAGACCTGACTAAAAGCCAGGTCTAATTTTGAACTTATATGTTAAGTTTTATTAGATCAACGAAGTGTTGCTAACAAATACTCTACCATAGAATTCAGGTCTGATCATCTTCTTAGCATAACGCGTTAATAGACCTTTTCTTGGTGTGAAAGTGTCTGGATCGTATACTAATGGAGTCATGATCAACGGAATATAAGGAGCAAATACAGCACCAGTTTCTAAGAACTGAGAACCTCTGTATCCCATTAATATAACGTTTTCAGTCATATATGGGTTTTTATATACATCGTATCTGCTATTCATTTGTCCCATTTTTTGGATACCAAAAGCAAATTTAGCTTTTGAAGCATCACCATCTGAATTTGAAGCAAATCCTGGAATTGATTCAATAACAGTAGCTACTGTTGGAGAAATTACCATAAAATTAGCACCACCTCTAAGAGTTTTCTGGTGAATTTTATTTGATACTTTCTGTAACTTAGTACCTAAAGTTTGGAACCATTGTCCTTGAGTATTGTAGAAACCTAAGTCATCGTATCCTGTTTTACCAGAATTAAGAGCTTTGTTATTTTGTACATTCCAGTATTCATCAGCAGCTGATGCATCTTGGATTAACATATCTAAAATTTCAAGATCAATTTCCAATGAAATATATTCACTCATGATTGAAGTAAGCTCAGCTTCAGCATCTAGTGCTTGGTAAGCATTCAAATCTTGTGCGAATTCTGGTGTCCATTGTGCTTTTAACTTTCTAGTTTTAGCAACAATCGCTTCAGATTTCATTTTGATATCAATAGATGGGATAGCTAAAGGATCACTAGCATTAGTAGCTGATTCAGCATTTGGCCTACCAGCTAAGTTAGCATCTTCAAAATCACCTCTATGATTATCAGTTGGTTGTTGGTTGTAGAATATGATGTTATTTCCTGTATCTTCTGGAACGTTAGCAGAAGCTACGGCAGCATTATACACAAAATAAATATTATTAGATGAATCTACTCTTGTATATTCTGGTAATAATA